>Ga0181537_10000568_pt1 | contig 34756 bp, 31 predicted proteins | sample PEATcosm2014_Bin_39_FD_119765 | JGI IMG/M metagenome (GOLD analysis project Ga0181537, IMG submission 119765) | Peatland microbial communities from MTU Mesocosm Facility, Houghton, MI, USA - PEATcosm2014_Bin23_10_metaG | ecosystem: Environmental > Terrestrial > Soil > Wetlands > Peat | place... | reverse complement strand
TGTATCCGTTCTGGTTGATATAGTTCACGGTGGGGCCCACGTCGCCGGCGTATGGCGCCTTCCCGGCGAGCCAGTATCCCAGGTTGGCGACGTTCAGCTCCACGGCGTTCATGATTCCGTTGACGGCGCAACCGTTGGCGTTGTCGCGCATATAGCCTTCACGCGGGTCGAAAAAGTTGATGGGGTAGGCGCCGTTGACGGTTACCGGTGAAGCCGCGCTCGGAGCCATTTGTTGCAGGATCAGGATGGCATCCGGATCATAAGGGTCGGCGCCTGGTTTGGTGGCGGTGGGACCGGTACCGGCCGGCCCGGTGGGAGCCTGGTTATATTGCCGGGAGAAGCCGTAGCCCAGCCAGTCCGTGGTGATGCCGACCCACACCGGGGTCGCGGCACTGTTCAGGTACTCCACCCGGATCCATGCGCCTTGTCCGTTGACCGGAAGGCCTGCCGTGGTGACTTCGCCGAGAATGGGGTACTTGGTCCAGCCGGCAGTTCCGGTGGGCGCAATCCAGTTGTTGGTGCCCACCTGCGCCTCGGCGTAGGGCATAGGTCCGGCGACGGGGAATCCGCTGGTGTTGTAAAGGGCGACTCCGGCATTAATGGGTGCGGTTCCGTTGGGGGTGAGATAGACATCCTGGCCGTCGCCGATGGGACCGCGCTCGGGATGAAGGTCGGCCTGGGTATCGGCCAACAGGACTCGAATCGCCGCCTTGTTGTACAAGCGCGAACTTCCGAGGGCGCTGGTCACGGATTCTCCGGGCTGGGGCTTACGGATGATCTGAATGGGATCCGTGCAGGGCGTAGGATTGCTGGTGCAGCTGTTTTGGACGAAGGGGAGCTGCAGATTGGTTACGCCAGTCAGCGAATTGGCGAGGTATCCGTTGAAGGTGCCGGTGGAGATGCTGGGGAAAAATGGATTGGCCGCGCCGCCGATCGTGGGATAACCGCCGCTCCAACTGGCGTCTCCGGGAATGGTTGTGACTCCGGGCAGGGTGAGGCAATTGGCGCCGGTTGGCGGGAAAACCGGGGGCGTTCCGAGAGGGCAGCCGCCACTGGCTTTGGGGACAAAAATGGTGCCGGCGTAATTGGAGGTGGTGAGATAGCCGTTTTCCAGGCGGTCGGTGATGATCTGCGAGAAGGCGGCGACTTTGTCGGTAAAGACCAGATCGGAGCCGTCGGCGAGGAAGAGGTTGCCGTTGGTGTGAACGCGGCCGGCGAAACCGAAATTCGGTCCGGCAAAGTAGCTGCAGTCGTAGCCGCAGAACACGCCAAACTGAAACACGGGAATCAGCGCAATTTCCACCTGGCGGGTCATGTTGACGTAAGCACCCTCGGGACGCAGGGCGCTGACGTTCAGCGTCATGGGAACGATTTCAGCGTAGAGGCCTGCGTCGGCGCCGGAACTGACGGTATTCCAACTGGAGACCGGGGTGCCGGTGACAGGATTGGTTTGATACGTGATGCTCTCATTGTAAGTGACGGAGCCGACCATCGACGAACTGGGGGGATTGGTGGCCAGAGCCTGAATCTGGGTGTTGGTGGGAACCATGTAAGCGGTGTAGAGCGAAGACAGGTCGGCGGTGAGCTTTTCCATGCCCGACTCTGCGCCGTAGTAGGCCTGATCATTTTCCAGGCCGTTGCCACTCATACGCGTTTCACTGCCCACCATGAACAGAAGCCCGACGGCCACGCCGGAAAGCAGCACCATGACCAGGAGGGCTGCGATAAGGGTGAAACCTCGCGAGCTATGTTTACTGTGTGCCATATTTCTCTCCACCTCGAAAGACGGTTACTGATATCGATTACGGAACGCCATGTCCCGCGCACTGACCGAAGTTGCCAGATACATACTCTGGTTCTGTTTACCTCCGGCGACCAGGCTTTGGCCCATGATGACGATGTTTACTTTTTGAATCAGGTTGGGCGATTCGCCGGCGCCGAGGGGATTGGCCTGGTTGGAGTCCAGAGCGTTGGTTGAAGAATTGTAGACATCATAGGAGAACTGCAGATTGATGATGTTGTCGGCGACGGGGATCGGGGTCAATCCATTGACCTGCCGCATGAGCCGGGGCAGCTGGCCATTGGTGGGTACCGTAAGGTAGTAGGTGACCGCGAATAGCCGATAAATACTGGTGTTGGCGCCGCCGGCGATGGCTTTGATGTTGTTGGTGGTAGCTCCACTCTGGTTAATGTTGAGGGGATCGAGATTCGCGAAGGAAATGGTCGTCGCGGTCAGGCTGGTTACTTCACCCACGGCTGAACCCAAACTGTTGTTGAGATAGATCAAGTCCCCGACCTGAATTCCTCCCGGCGAATTGATGGCAACGGGCGCGGGAGTGTAGACAGGGTTGGCCGCGACCGTGATCAGGGTGCCGGTGGCGTTGATGGCGGTGACGTTGTATTCGAACAGCGGGAAATTGTAGTCGCAGTAGATGGAGGTAATGCTGTCGTTAACCGCCGGAGCTGGCGCCGAAGGAACCGACGCACCGCCCTGCACGCCGTTGAGATAGCCGGGAACAATTCCGTAAAGGTAGTTGGTATTGGGATAGGTGTTGCCGGTGACGTAGCAGGTGCCGGTTTGATCGCAGCCGTACTTGGAGTTGCCGCCGCCGCCGCCGATGGGAAGCTGGATGCCGCCGGTGATTCCGGCGCCCGCCAGACTGATGTCTTTGTTCATCATATCGATCGCAGCCCGCATGTTCTGCTGAGTTTCGGCGCGTTGCGATACCACGAACGTGGCATTCATGCCGGTTCTAAACAAGCTGGTGGCCGCTCCGAGCACGATCAGGCCGACCGACATAGCCATCATGAGTTCCAGCAGCGAGAACCCGGTTTGCGTATTTTGTTTTCGCATGTTCATGGTTTTCAAGTTCGAGCTTTTCGCGTTCGGTCTTTAATCTCGGTCCGATCTACGAGAACGCGGAGATCAAGGCCTGGACGGTGAAGGTCTTGGTGCTCGAGCCTCCGTTCTTGGCGTAGGTGACGGTGACGACGATCTGTTTCAGGTTGGGGTTCACGGTGACGCCGTCTGATTCGAACACCTTGTTGATCTGGATCTGGCGGGTGAACGCCTGCAAGCCCAGAGCGGTGTCGTCGGCGGTGCCGAGGATGCCGTCGGGCCCGGGAAGAACCAGACACTCGGGACCCGCCGGGCAGGGCCCGCTCGCGGCGTAGGCGATATCATCCGCGGTGTTGACCAGACCGTCGGGGCCAGGGTTTAGCATCTGGGTGGGACCGACGGTGAAAATTCCTCCGCTGCCGATGTTGGCAATCTGCGAGAAGGTGATCTGCTGGGTGTTGCGCGCAGTGTAGACGCTCTCCATGGCCTGCAGAGCTTTCTGGCGGGCGATGAGATCGTATTGCGCGTACTGAGTCGCGCCCACGGCGGCGCCAAACCCGCCAATGACGGTCACAATGCCGATGGTCAGGATGACGGCAGAGATCATGACCTCGATCAGCGAGAATCCGCGCTGCGAGGGATGAGCCGAGGAAGTACGAACCGAGTTAGAAGAAAACATTCTTTTTTTCATTGCTGCACCCAGGTACTGGTTCCCGACACGTTATTCAGGCGCCAGCCGCGCACTCTGCCGGTGGGACCGAATACCGTGATGGCCCGCGAACTGTAAAGGTCGGAGGCGCGCGTTAAGTAGAGGACTCCGCTATTCCAGTTGCCGAGCGTGTCCTGCGAAGAGCCATCCGGCATGAACATGATGTAGTTCTGGCTGCCGAGACCCATGCCTTGATCGAAGTCGATCGCCGTTGCGCCTGCGCCGAAGCCATCAGGCACGGTGGTTGCACTCGTGGGAAATCCGGCAATGACTCCGAACTGAATGTTCGTAGGAAGCTTGTAGGTGGCGATGGTAACCGGAGCGGGCGCCACAGGAACTCCCGTGCCCCAGTATTGAACCGTGAGGGTGGCGGCAGTGGCGGGCGGACCGACGGTCCCCGGCGTGAAAATGATGATGTAACGATTGCTCTTGGTGATCGCCATATTGCGGTAATTGCGGATCACTTCCAGCGTGGTGTCATAGGCGTTGTGGACGTCATTCTGCTTGAGGAGGGGTTGCAGCGAGATGAACGTGACACCGCCCATGATCAGAATGATGCTGACGGTGATCATCAATTCCAGCAGTGAAAACCCACGGCTTGGCTTCTGTCTCATAATTCTTCAATTCTGACTTCGTCGATTCTCAGCTTCTTCAATTCGAATCGCATCCCCATGGTTGCCGGGGTTACAGAACACTTCGCAATACATGCCCTCGCCACAACTGCGCGGGTGATGTCGTAGCTCACTGTTCATCCTAGGAAGGGCTGGAGGTGACGTCAAAGCACTACGGTGCAACAATCTGGCATTGGCCTTTTGTAATCCATTGGGTTACTCAGGTCATTCGCGATGAGGACACACCACTTAGGCCGGGGATGAGCGAGTGAACGTGACCGCGGTAACTTGTCCGGGGAACCGGAGTGACTCTACGATCTCCCCTAGCTATGAATCTATCGGCGCTCTTGGTGTGCGTAGACGAGTCGGCGAGCCAGGTATTACACCAGGTACTCGGAGAACTGAGCATTCGGGTAGAATCCTGCTCCGATCTGGCGAGGGCTGCCATCCGGCTGGCGCAGGAGCGCTTTGACGTGGTGGTGCTCGACTGCCAGTCACAACGCGAAGTCACGAATCTGCTGCGGGAAACGCGGACCTCCCGCCTGAACGATGCCACGCTGGCGGTGGCGGTGGTTCCTGGGCAAGAGAACATTCGCGAAATGTTTTCGCTGGGCGTCAACTTCGTACTCTACAAACCGGTTGCCTATGATCGCGCGCTCAGCAGCCTGCGTGCGGCGCGGGCGGTGATGCGCAAAGAGAAGCGGAGGAAGCCGCGAGCCACGGTGCACGCCCACGCCACGATTGACTATGCCGATGTAGCGCATGAAAAGGCGACGCTGGTGGACTTGGCCGAGGACGGGATGTCGGTAAGATTCGGCAAGAAATTTCCGCCTACGACAAAAGTGTATTTCCAGTTTCAACTTCCGCAACAGTCCTCCCTAGTCCGACTCTCTGGCCAGGTGGTTTGGCAGGACTGGAATGGACGAAGTGGAATCCAGTTTATGGATGTTCCCAAGGCTTCGCGGCGTTTGATCACTGATTTCCTGAGGCCGGTTCTACCGCCCGAGCAAGTGCAGGAATCGGTCGCAGGCATCGCGGTGGAGATGGACGATACGCTACAGGCTGTGGGGGTGGGAGTAGTCGAAAGTGATGTGGAACCCAGCGTCGAACATCACGTTGAGCATCGGGTTGAACATCGCGCAGAGCCGCGTCCGGAGCCGAGCCCAGAGGGCCGCCCAGCACCCCGTTCGGAGCGTCGTGCTGAACCTAGCCCGGATCGCCGTATAGAATTGCGAGCCCAGGACAATAGCGAACTGGCTGGCGCAGGGGTCGCGCGTGTGAACCCCGAGGCCGGAAACCGGCGGGACCAAGTGCGGTATGCGTGCCGCTTGGGAGCGCAGGTCTACCGGACCGGAATCGCGGTGCCAATTCATTGTTGCCTGACCGATCTGAGTGCGGGGGGCTGCTACCTGGAAGTATCGCTGCCATTTTCAAAAGGTACATCGGTGGAGATTGTCGTTCACACCTATGAAATCAAGCTGAGTCTGCACGGTGCGGTGCAGGCCTCGCATCCAGGGTTTGGGATGGGAATTTCGTTTGAGTTGAAAACCGAGGAAGAGCGCGACCAGGTGAAAAAGCTTACTGACTTTGTGGCCGCTAGCGAGGAAAAAGCGGAAAGCTCCGAGTAGATAGGTGGCGGTTTTCGCTTCTTCTTTCCGAGCTTCTTTCGTTGCCTCTACTTCTACTTTTACTTTTCCTTTTCCTTTTCCTGTTTTGTTTCGTCGGCGACAGCCTTTCTGAAGTAATCCAGAGACATTCGCAAGCCGGTTTCGAGATCAATCATTGGATCCCAGCCCAGGAGGCGCCGCGCCTTGGTGATATCCGGGCGGCGTTGCTTGGGATCATCCGGGGGCAGCGGTTCGTAGCGGATTTTGCTTTTCGATCCGGTGACCTTCAGCACCTGTTGCGCACATTCGAGGATCGTGAACTCGTTCGGATTTCCGATATTGACGGGCGTGTGCTCGTTGGATTTCGCGAGGCGGATGAAGCCTTCGATCTCGTCGCTGACATAGCAGAAACTGCGCGTTTGGGCGCCGTCTCCGTAGACGGTGAGGTCCTGGTCGCGCAGAGCCTGCTTCATGAAATTTGGAACTACACGGCCATCGTTCAACTGCATTCTGGGGCCGTAGGTATTGAAGATGCGGGCGATGCGCGTGTCGACCTGGTGGTAGCGGTGATAGGCCATGGTGACGGCTTCGGTGAAACGTTTGGCTTCATCGTAGACGGAGCGGGGCCCGATGGGATTGACGTGGCCCCAGTAAGTTTCGGTCTGGGGATGCTCGAGCGGGTCGCCGTAGCACTCTGAGGTGGAAGAAACCAGATAGCTTGCGCCATATTTGCGGGCGAGATCAAGGGCGTGAAAAGTGCCGAGCGAGCCGACCTTGAGAGTGGCGATGCCGTGGATGGTGTAGTCGACGGGGCTGGCGGGGCTGGCGAAGTGAAAAACGAAATCGACTCTGCCGACGTCGAACGGTTCGCAGATGTCGCGCTCGATGAGTTCGAAACGAGGCTCGCGGCGGAGATGGTCAAGATTAGTGCGGCGGCCAGTGAGCAGATTATCGACCGCGACCACGTGCCAGCCATCGCCGAGGAGGGCGTCGCACAGATGAGATCCCAGAAAACCGGCGCCGCCGGTGACCGCCGCGCGTTTTGAACTCATGCTCGCTTCGCGCCGTTCCTTATAGTGTTGTTGCTGATTGCGTCGTTGCTTTCGACAGCCGGGGACGCGCCGTCGGGATGACAGACCGCGCGACCCACACTGTAGTAGGTGAAGCCGTGAGCAGCCATCACCTCAGGATCATACAGGTTGCGGCCGTCAATCACGATAGGATACTTCAGAATCTGGTGGAGGCGGTGCAGGTCGAGGTGGGCGAATTCTTCCCACTCGGTGAGAATGAGAAGCGCGTCAGCGCCGTTCGCGGCTTCGTAGGCCGATGTTGCGAATTTGAGGTTGGAGGCGATGTTCGAGATATTTGAGCCGATGTTGCCGACGCTTGGATTGCTGGTTGACGAGTTGGTGGCTGACTTGATCGCGTCCTGTGCGCGATCCATCGCGGCCGGGTCGTAGGCCGTGATGCGGCAGCCTTCCTGCAGCAGGGCTTGCACCAGAAACAGGGCGGGAGATTCGCGGATGTCATCGGTGCCGCCTTTGAAGGCGAGGCCGAGCACGCCGAGGTTTTTGCCGCGCAGCGTCCACAAGGCGCTGCGCACCTTGCGCAGGAAGCGGGTGCGCTGCTCTTCGTTGATGTGCATGACTTCGTCGAGCAGGCGGAAATCGTAACCGCATTCTCTGGCTACGGCGCGAAAGGCGAGGACGTCCTTAGGAAAACAGGAGCCGCCGTAGCCGATGCCGGGGTTCAGGAAGCGGCGTCCGATGCGAGAATCGGCGCCAACGCCCTGACAGACCTGATTCACATCCGCGCCTACGGATTCGCAGATCGACGCCACGGCGTTGATGAAAGAAATCTTCATGGCCAGAAAAGAATTGGACGCGTGCTTGATGAGTTCGGCACTCTTGCTGCTGGTTACGAGCAGGGGGGGAGGGACGGAGGCGCGATCCGGCCGGGGAATTGCGTTGGCCCGCTGGTAGTAGCTGCCGTCGGTCATGGGAGCATAGACTTGGCGCAGAACGTCGGCGGAGCGCTCATTGTCGCAGCCGATCACGATGCGGTCGGGAAAAAGAAAATCGGTGACTGCCGTGCCTTCGCGGAGAAATTCGGGATTGGAGGCGACGTCGAAGCATGCAGGATCGGTTCCGCTGCGCAGAATTACTTTTCGGACCCACTCGCTGGTGTAAACCGGGACCGTGCTTTTTTCGACGATCACTTTGTAGCCGCCGAGAGCACCGGAAACTTCGCGGGCCACCGATTCGACGAAGGAAAGGTCGGCCTCCCCGGTTTCCGTTTGCGGCGTGCCGACGGTGACGAAGATGACGTCACTGGCGCGCACGGCTTCCTGGAGGTTGCCGGAAAACGCCAGACGGCTGCCGCGATGGCGGGCCAGCAATTCCGGCAGGAATTGTTCGTGGATCGGCACCTGGCCATTTTGCAGGGCGTCGAGCTTGGCTTCGTCGTTATCTACGACGACGACTTGATGTCCAAGGTCGGCGAAACACGCTCCCGCGACCAAGCCTACGTATCCAGAACCGACTACCGCGATGCGCATGTTTCCGACTCCTGACGGCTTGTAGGATCACACGTTGGGATTTCGCGTTTCATCTAACATTTCATCTCGCGAAGATTTGCGCGGTTCCTACGCGTTTCAGATTACCATTGCAGAAGAGAAAAGAATTGCTGAACGCGGCTGTATTTCGGGCTGCGACTTTTTGGGCCGCGGGTCTGCGGCCTAAAGATGCGTGGGTAGCGGGATGTGCCGGGTTCGGGCGAAGGACTGGCAAGGTCCGTGGCGCAGGCGGGGGCAGATTGCTTGTGTGGAGCGGGCACTGTTGCCCGCTTGCAGCTCCACAAACCGGCGGGCAAGGCGCCCGCGCCACACAGCCCTCGGCCAAACCTTTTGTCCGCGGTTGTCCGCGGTGACGAAGAAAACCGTCGAGCATCGCTCGACAGGACAGCCCAGGGGCGGCTGTCCCCCCATGAGGATCTCCGAAACTAAGCCCCTGCGCAGGGCGGGCCAAGTGGGTCCAGTTCGGCTCGAACGTTGTATTGACAACGCTTGATTTTAGGGCGAAACTCCGCTGCAGACGCTGTTTTCGGTCTGAACTCTTCTTTTCATGGCTCCTCATCCAATGTCCGATCCCGGCCGGCCGTCTGCGTCGCCGGACGGTCCGCTGACGGCACCGGAGAGTGCCGGTTCTCAGGCGAACGCTGCCGGCTTCGAGTCTGATCTTGCGGAGCTTGCCGCCAAGTTTGCGGCTCACGGCGGAGAGAGTTTCCCGGCGGAGCTGTCGGCGGAATTAGCCTTGGAAATCGTGCTCAACGAAATTGTGGAGCAGGCTTGCCTGGCCACGGGAGCGACGGGAGCCGCGGTGGTTCTGGAGCGCGATGGAGAAATGGTCTGCCGGGCCAGTAGCGGACCTACGGCTCCGGAGTTGGGCGCGCGGCTGGATGTTGCCTCGGGACTTTCCGGGGAGTGCATTCGAACGGGGCAGACACATCGCTGCGACGATGCGGAAACCGATCCGCGGGCCGATGCCACCGCTTCGCAGCGCCTGGGCGTGCGTTCGGCTATGGTGTTGCCGCTTATCGATGTGAAGCGAGGCAACCGAGTGGTTGGCCTTTTTGAAGTTTTTTCACCGCGTGCCTGGGCTTTCGGAGATCGCGACGAGCGCACGCTCGAAGCTCTGTCGGTACGCGTGTTGAAGAATCTGGAGCGCGCTGCCGAACCGCCGGCGAGTTTGTTCGGGAGTCTGGTGGTGAGTCCGCTCGAGAGTTCGCTTGGGTCTGGGATCCCGAGTCGAATCGACGATCGAATCGAAGCTCCGGTATGGAGTTCGGTGCATGGTGTGCCCGCGGCGGATTTGCTCCCGGATAATCCGCAATTGAGTTGGGAAACCACCTCTATTCCCGTGCCGATGCCCGTCTCGATCGCAGAGGAGCCGGAACCTGCTGAAGCGGTGAGCCTGGGCCCGAGTCACCGATTCGATGTTGTGGGGTGGGTCCTGGGTGCGGTTGTTCTGGCTTGCACGGTGCTTATGGCGGTACTGGTTGTGGAACGAATCGGTGGGCAACAGGCAGGGTCGACGAGGACAACCGTTCGTCGAGCCTCCACGCTGTCAGGCACGGCCGCATCTGGCGCGACGAACTCCGATGCAACGGTTTCAAGTGTGAAGAATGCATCCCAGCCTGGAGGACCGATTCCCACGGCAGCGGCGTTGCCGGCATCTTCACCGGCAGGGTCCACGCCGACTGTAGTGGGCAGCCATGCGCATCTCGCTGCGCCGGCAGGGAGCTTGCTCGTGTTTGAGAATGGGAAGGAAGTGTTTCGCATGCCTCCCTCGCCAGGCCAAGCGGAGCAGCCTTCCACGACGCAGGCGGCGGTTGAGCGGGCGGCTGCCGTGACGCCGGAAAGAGTTGTGGATCTATCGCCGGCGGCGGCGGAGAACAGTCTGATTCATCGCGTCGAGCCGGAATATCCAGAGGAAGCGCGGAAGCGCCAGGTGCAGGGGGTGGTGGTGCTGGACATTCACATCGGGCAGGATGGTACTGTCCAGGACGCGAAGCTGGTCAGCGGTGAGCCGTTGCTGGTGGATGCAGCCATGGCAGCGGTAAAGCAGTGGCGCTTTCAGCCACAGTTGGTGGACGGCACTCCCGCCGAGATGCAGACCAGAATCACGCTCAACTTCAGACTGTCGAACTAGATTGTCGAACTGGAGAATTACCTACAAAGATCTTGGTTCAGGTTGACGGCGGAGAAGGACATTTTAGATTGCAGATTTCAGATTTAAGATTTTCAATCTGCATTTTGAAATCTGAGTTCTGAGGTAGTGGCATTGGGACGAGACTCTATAACTAGCGTCCGAAAACGGGAAGAATTTCCCTCTTGAATGGCGGATCATCAGGCATTCTCCGTCGCCTCAGAAGCCACCGGGCGTATCATACTCACTTGCAATGCTTCACGCGTAATGGGCGCGCGTAATCCTTAGTGGCTGGAATCGGGTCGCTGGAATCAGGAATTATGTTTTTGGATTTCTATGGCTTGCGGGAACAGCCGTTCGGGGTTACGCCTGATCCTCGTTTTCTCTACTTGAGCCCGGCGCATCGCGAAGCGCTGGCCTCGGTATATTACGGAGTGGAAGCGGAACGCGGATTTCTCGCCTTGATCGCTAAGCCAGGGCTGGGCAAAACGACTCTGCTGTTCCATCTGCTCGAAAAACTTCGGCGCAACGCCCGCACGGTGTTCCTGTTCCAGACCCAGTGCAACTCGCGCGAGTTCATGCGGTTTCTGCTGGCTGAACTTGGGGTCGAGGGTCCAGACCAGGATTTTGTGCACCTGCACGAACAATTCAACAAGATGCTGCTGGCGGAATCGCGCGCGGGACGCCGCTTCATCGTGGTGATTGATGAAGCGCAAAACTTGGACGCTTCGGTGCTGGAAACCGTCCGCCTGCTTTCTGATTTCGAAACTCCGCAGGCCAAGCTGTTGCAAATCATCCTGTCGGGTCAGCCCGAACTCGCGGATAAGCTGGCAAGCCCGCATCTGGCGCAGCTTCGGCAAAGAGTATCGTTGCTCAACCGGCTGGTTCCGCTTTCCGTCGAGGAAAGCGGAAGGTATATTCTTCACCGCTTGCGAGTGGCCGGATATTTGGGTGGGCCGCTGTTTGATGCGCAGGCTCTGGAGGCAATCGCGCAATTCTCGGCGGGGATTCCGCGCAACATCAATAATTGTTGCTTCAACGCGTTGTCGCTGGGTTTCGCGCTCGGTCGGAAAGTTGTGGACTTGAGCGTGGTCGAGGAAGTTATTCATGATCTCGATATTTCGGAGCATGTTTCGGACAATGCTGTTTCGGCGAATCCTGCGGCGGAGCGGGATGTTCGATCTTCCGATTCGAAGGTGGTTGCAAGTTCGATAGCCAAGATAACAGGCGCTGCGAAGATTGGCAGCGAGGCCGTTGCGATGACGGCGATTCCGGAGGGGAACCATGAGCGTACTGGCGCGCTAACGCCGGCCGAGGCGATCGCCTATATGCAGCAATTATCTCTGCATTTGAAAGGCTGGAAGCGCGGATCGAGTTTGGGTGCCGAGAGTCTCGGTGCAAGAATAAAACCCGGGATTCTGGACTGAATTTATGAGCCGGAAGTTCGCACTTCTACACATCGTTGGGAAAGAGCAAGAGTATTTTCAACCGACAGACGAAATAGCCAACCCGGAACTTGTTGCGGTTCCCCCTCTCGAGGATCCTAAAGAATCTACTGGCGATTCCGTTAGTCGTCCTCTGCATGATCAGCCGTTGTTCGATCAGCCATTGTTCGATCGCCAGTCGCTGCGGTTCCGGATCGAAGTCTGGCCGCTTCCGAACGCAGCGCCTGAGGCTGCAAGAACTTTGCGCAGATTTCGACTACGTTCTGGGGGATGGCGCTTCTTTGGAATCCAGCGATGAATCGATCACTCCCGGAAAACATGACCGGCGGGATTGTGCTGGTTCTGACGACTCATTCCGCTCGCAAAGAGCGAACTCGGAGCCGCGGGCAGGACTTGAAATCTGCCGGGGCGCGGATTCTTGGAGTTGTGCTCAATCCGCCTGCGAGCTAGGGGAATCGTTTCGGAATCCGTGGGGTTTGTCCGGGTGGTTACCCTGCCTTCTGTGACCTTTGCGGCGTGATAAACTTGCGCCAATCGCCAAGCCTGATAAGGGTTTGGCGCCAGCTGGGCCTGCTCCCTCGGCCGGTCCGGTTCAAGAGGAGTTCATGAAACCAGCCATCGAAGTAGCCACACGTGTCTCCAGTGATCCTTATCAGAAGACGGTCCTCTGCCTGCGGTGTGAACAGCAACTTGAACGTTACCAGTTGATGAAGGTGAATCTGATTCCGGGCAGCGGCAGTCACGGCCTCGCCATTCTGACTTGCGCGAAGTGCGGCCACGTGGAATTCGTTGCGGAATCGAGTCCGCTGCTCAACTCCCTGGAGTTGGTATCGGTGGACACGGGCGATGGCGACTAGGCGTATCGCCACCAGCAAAGGAGAAATTAAGAGTGAACGTTCTGGTGATCGGCGGAGCCGGCTACATTGGCAGTCACGCGTCCCGCGCTCTGCGGCGAGCGGGGCATCAGGTCATCATCTTCGATAATCTCTCGGCGGGATATGAGTCGCTGGCCCGCGGCTTCGAATTGGTGAAGGGCGACGTGCTGGATCGGTCCGCCCTCGCGCGAGTTCTGCCTCGCGTGGAAGCGATTATGCATTTTGCGGCATTCGCATATGTGGGGGAATCGGTTACTGACCCGCAAAAATATTTCCACAATAACGTGGAGGGAGGGTTGTCGCTTTTGAATGCGGCGCTCGAGGCGGGAGTGAAGAGGATTATTTTTTCCTCGACCTGCGCGGTTTACGGCGAACCGGCGAAAGTTCCGATCACAGAGGACATTCCGCGGCAGCCGGTGAATCCTTATGGTGTTTCCAAACTTTTCTTCGAGCTGGCTCTGGAGGCCTATGACCGGGCTTACGGTTTTCGCTATGCCAGCCTGCGCTATTTCAACGCCGCCGGCGCCGATGAGAGCGGGGAAATCGGCGAATTGCACGAACCGGAAACGCATTTGATTCCGCTGGCGCTGCGCGCGGCTGCCGGCCGGGGTCCGGAGCTGCAGGTGTTTGGGTCGGACTATCCCACGCCAGACGGAACTTGTATTCGCGACTACATTCACGTCACCGACCTGGCCGATGCGCATGTGAAGGCGCTCAATCATCTGACTGCGGGCAAACCTTCTTTTGCGGCGAACGTGGGAACCGGTCGCGGGGATTCCGTGCAGGAAGTTCTTGCGATGATTGAGGAAGTCACGGGGAATAAAGTTCCGCGGCGGGTGGTTGCGCGGCGGCCGGGGGATCCACCGGCGCTGGTGGCTGACCCGCGCAAGGCGCAGGAATTGTTGCACTGGAAGGCTTCGCGTTCGCTGCGCGATATTATTGCGACGGCGTGGAACTGGATGCAGAGTCAGACAAAAACAGAAAAAGTGCGTTAGCGGCAGTTGAGGACGAGATATCGAATGGCGAAAAAAGAAAAGTCTTCCAGCAATGATTTGTCGGGGAAACGGGTTGCGTTTCTTGGGGCCGGGAAAATGGGCGGCATTTTGCTGCAGGCGCTGCTCAAGCACGGGATGCTGTCGGCGAACCTGACCTGCGCGACGGTAGCCCATGAAGAACGCGCCAAGGCGCTGGCCTCCAAGTGGAACGTCAAGGTCGGCACCAGCAATCCTGATGCGGTGAAAGGAGCCGATATCATCGTGATCGGGGTGAAGCCGCAAGTCGTGCAGGACGTGGTGAAGGAGATCAGCCGTTACGTCACGGCGAAGCAGTTGATTGTTTCGGTCGCGGCTTCGGTCCCGACCTCGCTGATTGAAAAAGGTCTTGCGCACAAAGTCCCAGTGGTGCGCGCCATGCCGAATACTCCGTGTTCGCAAGGCGCCGGGATGACCGCCGTTTGCAAAGGCGCGCACGCTTCCCCCGAACATGTTGCTCTGACTTGCCGCCTGTTCGATGTCGTCGGACGCACTGTTGTTGTCGATGAAAAGCACATGGACGCGGTGACCGGCCTTTCGGCCAGCGGTCCAGCTTACATTTACATTATTCTCGAATCGCTGGCCGAAGCCGGTGTGAAAGTTGGACTCCCGCGCGACATCGCGACTTTGCTGGCTGCGCAGACGACGCTGGGAGCGGCCAAGGTTGTGCTCGAAACCGGCGATCATCCGGCGCTGTTGAAAGACGCGGTGACTACTCCGGCGGGCTGCACCATTGACGCCATTCTCGAACTGGAAGAGGGCAAGCTGCGGGTCACGCTGATCAAGGCGGTGGTGAAGGCGGCGCAGCGGGCGAAGGAACTGGCCTACAGTTAGCCGAGTCCGAGATCGCGCGCGGCCAGGTCGACGATCGATTTGCCGATTACCAGAGATGCAGTCGCGGCGGGTGACGGAACGTTGAGAACGTGCAGTATTGTCCACGAGGGAAAGAATTGAAAGTCGTCGACCAGCGTGCCGTCGGGCTTTAAGGCTTGCGCGCGGACTCCGGAGCCTCCTGGTACCAAATCTTCCGCACGCACTTCGGGAACCAGTTGTTGCAAAGCCTTTACGAATGTCTGTTTTGAAAACGAACGATAAAATTCGTGAAGGCCGCTGCGCCAATTCTTTGCGGCCATGCGCCAGAAGCCGGGAAAAGCCAACGACGAGGCGATATCGCGCAGGCTGATGTCGGAGTGCCGGTAGCCTTCGCGTTGCAGGGCCAGCACGGCGTTCGGGCCCGCGTCCACGGTTCCACCGACGCGCCGCGTAAAGTGCACGCCGAGAAAAGGGAAACGCGGATCAGGCACGGGATAAATCAACGCGCGCACCAGAGACGCGCGCTCCGGAACAAGGTCGTAATACTCGCCGCGAAAGGGAACGATCATCACTCCCGGCTCGTCGCCCACCATGCGGCAAATGCGGTCGCTGAACAATCCCGCGCAAGCGATGAGAAAGCCGGCCGTGTAGACGCCGCGCGACGTTTCCACGACAATTTCATCCGAGTTGCGCCGGAGGCCGGTGACCGTTGTTGAAGTGAGAATAGTGCCGCCCTGCGCGGAAATTAATTCCGCGTATTTTCGGCACACCGCGGCGTAATCCGTGATACCCGTGGACGGAACCACCAGAGCTTGCATGCCGCTGGCATGCGGCTCGATTTCCCGCAACTCCTCTGGTCCAATGAGGCGAAGTCCGCACAGGCCATTCGCTTCGCCGCGTTGCCGCAATTGTTCCAGACGCGGCACTTCCGCTTCGCTGGTTGCGACGATGACCTTGCCGCATACTTCGTGCGGAATGCCATATTCACTGCAAAACTCAACCATGGCCGCCGCTCCCGCCACGCACAGTCGCGCTTTCTGCGATCCGGGCTTGTAGTAAACGCCAGAGTGGATGACGCCGCTGTTGTGTCCACTTTGGTGGCGGGCGACGCGATCTTCCTTCTCCAGGACCAGCAGCCTGAGCTGCGGAAAGCGGCGCGTAATTTCCAGCGCAACCGCAAGGCCGACTATGCCTCCTCCGATGACGATTGCGTTGTGGCGGGTTTCGGACATTCAGGCTTCGGACAGGTTTCGCACACCAGCATCGCACGAAAACGAGCGGTCGTGAACCCCAGCCGCGAGATCACAGATCATCGATCGCAGATAAGACCCGAGACGCACAGATTACGGATGCAGATTGTCGGGAATGATACCGGCAACCCGAGGCTTTCGCCACGGCAGGACGATGAGCGTGACGGCGGTGCTGTGGCTGAGCGCACCGGAGACGCCCGTGACCGTTACCGTGTGAGTCGGCGCCTGAAGAGTGGTCACAAGTAACGACTCGGCGGGGTGATGAGATGCCCGCCGCATCGCTGGCTGCGATCTGGAAGTTATAGATGTCGGGTGCTTGCGGTGTAGAGGGCAATAGTCCGGTGAGGGCAAAACTGGTGCTGGTAGGGCATCCGAGCGAATTACTGTTTTCGTAGACCCTATATGAGCTAACGATGCAGCTTCCGCTTCCGCCAGTGATGGAGCAAGTCAGGCTCGCTGTGCCATCGAATCCGTCCTGCGACGCAACGCTCATGGTCCCGCTCGTCGTGGTGCTGCCGGCATTCACCACTTTGGAAATCGCCGCCCTCCGCCCTGTACAATCGTTTTCGCGCTTTCTCCTGACCGCGCCTGCAAAGGACAGTCACACCATGAAGCCTCGCATCCCCCGGTTACTGATTGCGGTTGTGGCGCTCGCGGCGAGTTTGTGCGTCGCTGCGCGAGTCTCGGGAGACGTTTCTGCGGCCGCACTTGCGGACGAAAAGGGATTGAAAGAGATCACGGTTGCGGCGGCCGCGGATTTGAGTGTCGCACTCAAAGAAATCGCCGCGAATTACGAAAAACAATCCGGAGTGCAGGTGAAACTCTCTTTTGCCGCCTCCGGTGCACTTACTCAGCAGATTCAGAACGGCGCTCCGTTCGATGTATTTTTCTCCGCCGACATGGATTACCCCCGCCAGCTCATCGCCTCGGGCGACGCCGACGCCTCATCCCTGTATCGCTACGCTGTAGGCACGCTCGTACTCTGGGCGCCAACCAGTTCGCCCCTCGACCCGGAGCATCAGGGAATAAAAGTTTTGTCCGATCCCTCGGTGAAGAAGATTGCCATCGCGAATCCGCAGCACGCACCCTACGGCCGCGCGACTGTGGCGGTGCTGAAACATTTCGCAATCTATGAACAGGTGCAGGACCGTCTGGTAATGGGCGAGAACATTTCGCAGGCAGCCGAGTTCGTTGAGTCGGGCAACGCGCAGGTCGGCTTCATCGCGCTGGCCCACGCCGTTCCGCTGGCGATGCGAGGTGAAGGCAAATTCTGGAAGGTCCCCGCGGAGGCGTATCCCGCGCTGAATCAAGGCGTGGTGGTGATCTCGCACTCGCCGCATAAGAGCGACGCCGCGGCTTTCGTGGACTACATCAAAACGAAAGATGCCGCCGAGGTATTGCGCCATTACGGATTCACCGTTCCCGAGCAGTAACGTCTGCATCGTGTAGACAAGGGTGCGGCATCCGTGCGGTTTTGGATGTTGCTTTTGGGTGAGCAGCGCTTTTAGTGCTGCGATAGCGGCATCATTGCGAGTACGGCTTTAGCCGCTTTGTGGCGTAGACAAAATGTCCATCGACTGGCAAGCATTCTGGCTGACGTTGCGGCTGGCGTTGATCGTCTCCGCGCTACTGTTTGCAATCGGCCTGCCCATTGCCTCTTGGATAGCTTTTTCGCGCTGGCGCTGGAAGTTCCTGATCGAAGCAATCGTCGCGCTGCCCATCGTGCTTCCACCGACCGTACTCGGTTTCTATCTGCTGGTTACGCTCGGACCGCACAGTCCACTGGGGCGTTGGTGGATCGCGCTCACCGGCCATACTCTCGCCTTCACTTTCACCGGCCTGGTGATCGGCTCCATTCTTTACAGTCTGCCGTTTGCGGTGCAGCCCTTCGTGGCTTCGTTTTCAAGCGTCGATCGCAAGCTGATTTCTGCGTCGGCCACGCTCGGCGCATCGCCACTGAAAACTTTCTTTCGCGTGACGGTTCCTCTTTCGAAGCCTGGACTCATCACCGGGGCAGTCCTGACATTCGCGCACACCATGGGAGAATTCGGAGTAGTCCTGATGGTGGGCGGAAATATTCCCGGCGTGACCCGCACGGTTTCGATTGAAATCTTCGACCAGGTGCAGGCTTCGAACTATGCGACGGCCAATGCAACTGCGTTGCTTCTGGTGCTGATCTGCTTTGCCATGTTGGCTATCGTCTACGGCATGAACCGGAAAGCTTCGCTGCTCGCTCCCATTCATGGACAAAGATAAGTCAGCATCCCGCGCTCTGCACGCGCAAGTGCGCACGCGAATCGGCGCCGCATCCGGCTTCGTGCTCGATGTGGACTTCCACGCCGCTCCTGGCTTCACCATCGTCTTCGGCGCATCCGGAGCCGGCAAGACCACGATGCTCGATTGCATCGCCGGGCTCACTGACCGAAACGGCAATCGAAACGGTCGGGAGCCAGATTCCGGCCGCGTCGCTATCGGCGACCAAGTCCTATTCGACGCGACCGCGCGCATCCGTCTACCGGTTGAGAAACGCAACATCGGCTACGTTTTTCAGGACCTCGCACTGTTCCCCCATTTAACCGTCGAACAAAACGTGGAGTATGGCCTGTCACACTTGCCGCGAGCAGAACGTACTCGTCGCACGGACGCGATTCTCGCTGCGTTCCGAGTTCCGCATCTGGCGCGCACCCGTCCGGGAAACATTTCCGGCGGAGAACGTCAGCGCATCGCGTTGGCGCGCGCCCTGGTCACCGATCCCGTCGTGCTTTTATTGGATGAACCACTGGCTGCTCTTGACGCGGCTACCAAGGCCAGAATCATCGACGATCTGCGCGCCTGGAATGCAGCGCATCGCATCCCTATTCTTTACGTCACGCACAGCCGCGAAGAAGTATTTGCCCTCGGCGAAAGTGTGCTGGTGCTCGACCATGGACGAATTCTGGCTCAAGGGGCACCGCACGAAGTGCTGAGCGCGCCACAACAAGAAACCGTTGCCCAGTTGGCGGGATTCGAAAATATTCTGGATGCGACCGTGGAATCCCTGCACGCCGATCGCGGCACCATGACCTGCCTGCTCTACCAGAGCAAATCTGGAGAATCGCGGCAGGCGAAGCCGGTTGCGTTAGAGACGCCGCTGGTGCGTGCGAAAGCAGGATCGACCCTGCGAGTCGGGATCCGCGCTGGAGACATTCTGCTGGCCATAGCACCGCCGGTCGGCTTGAGTGCAAGAAACATAATTCCCGGCCGCATGGTTCTACTCGAGCGCCGGGATGTGATGATCTCTGCGAGAGTAAACTGCGGCGTGGAACTGGAAGTCCATCTCACGCTGGCCGCACGCGAAGCCCTGCAACTCGAACCCGGCAAAGAAGTCTGGCTGGTAATCAAAACTCATTCCTGTCATCTGATGCAGAAGTGAGGAGCGACTGCGTCGGCTTCTTACTTCCGATTTCTGACCACTGACCCCTGCCTTCAATTGCAGCTTCCTGCACCTCCGACCTTCCCATCTCCACCACGGCGATCCACTGGCCCTTACGGACTTCTGGAAACACTACACGCCCGCCCAGAATGCGAGCCACCGCGGCTGGCGGCAAATCACGGTGGAAGCCGAAGTACTTTGTCTTCAGTTCTTCCCATCGTTTCGAATGACCCAAGAGCTCCCACGCTGGTTCGTACTTTGTAGAAAATACCAGCGCCACATCGAAATTCGCGTGAATGTCAGCCGCTGAAAAAACTTCGTCCACTGAGAAGTCTTCAATCCGCACCACCCGCATGGGACGCGTTACGTAGCCTAGCCACGGACGCGTCAATTCGTCCGATGCAGGCCAGGCCGTCAGCACGCGTGCCATCGGATAGCGCGCCTCGAGAAATGTTTCCCCGTCCTCATGCAGGTGGATGTAGTCGCGATACGCCAGATTATCTTCCGGCGAAAATCCGTACGGAGGATTCCAGAACCACGCCGCCACAAACGCCAGCAGAATCAGGCCAACCACCCCCGGCCACATGCGCACTCGGCGCCTGAGAGTCGAAATCGACAGAATAATCACCAAGGGAATCACCGGAAGCAGGTAACGCGCCAGTACTGCCCCGCCAATTAAAGCCAAGGCCACCACGTACACACCGACCACCGCTAGAAAAACCAACTGCACCGGAATAGAAATGCGCTGCCGCTCGATTCCGTCGTCATCATTGAGCGCCGGCAGAAACATAGCCAGCAGCATCGCCAGGGTCAGCAGCCAAAGATGCAAATAGCCGAACGTCTGCCATAACCGCAGCCCCAGCGCGAGCAGGAATCGCGCCGGATTGAGCGTAGCGGCCACGTTGTAGCGGAAAAATTCAGGATTGCCGAATACGTATCCCGTCCGGCTGTAGTGATATGCGTACCAAGCGATCAGCGGGAGAAGAGGAATCAGCAGCCCGATCAGGACAAGGGGGGAGAGCAACCCAGTTCGCAGTTCGGATCCACGCACAGGTTGGTCCGAATCAACATCCGAGCTCGGACCCTCGAACCGATGCAGCAATGCGCACCGCAAAATCTCCCACGCAAACAACGCCATCGGCGTCAGGATTGCCGTTTCCTTCGCGAGCGCGGCCAATGAGAACCAGAGGGCAAACAAAAAAACTCGCCCCTCCAGGTAGGCACACAATCCCCAAATCGTGAGTCCGGCAACTGCCAGATCGAGGTGCGCCATGGAACTCTGCGCAAAGAACACCGGATAGAACGCGGTGCACAGCGTGGACGCGAGCGCGACCTGTAAGTTCGCCACGCGCAGCGCCAGCCGAAACACGCCTAGCAGAGAAAAGGACGCTGCGATCAGCATGGCCGATCGCGTTACCAGCGGATCATACCCAGCCAGCTTCCACCACAGCGCCAGCCAGCACAGCACCAGCGGCGGGTGCGCGTTCGATAACGTCGTGTGCGGAATCAGGCTGCCGCTGAGAAGAATGTCCCGCGCCGCCGGGACGTAATAGCCAGCTTCGTCCCAGAAATACGGCAACCGGAGTAGAGGCGCGTGCAGCAGAAAAATAAACGCAAAGATGATCGCAAACACCAGGCCCATGTGCGGCCAGTAGGGAACGATTTCATTCCGGTCACCGGATTGCTCGGAGAAACCTGCGCCGCGCATCCACGCGGAAGCCGCGCGCAAAGCGCCCACTCTAATGTACCGGCCCGCTCGGCCCCATGCGCGGATCGAGCTTGATCTCCCCGAACGCGCTCTCGTAGCCAGCGATATTTTGCTGCAACAGTCCCAGCAGTGCCTTGGCCTGTTGCGGACTCAAATAGATCCCCTGAAAATTGCGGATTTCGACCTGGGTTTCCGTCTGCTGCTGCAATGTACCGAAAACCAGAAAGAAGTCCCAAATGTTGACGCGCATTTGCACGCTGTTCGCGTAGCCTTCCCGGTAGTTTGGGTCGCCCACCAGCTTCAGATTCGGTTGCGTTGGAATGCTCATAGCAACGCAGTGTAATGAGTTTCGCGGTGGAAAGGGAAGACCAGCCCAGGGAAATCCGACGCCTCGCTTGCTCGCGGCCGCGAGCCCGGTCAAGAAACCCGAGCAGAAAGCATGACAAAAACTGTCAATCTTTGATCCTTTGTGGCTGATTAGTAGTCCCTGGCGCGTGCTGAAAACAGGGCATGATCTAAAGTTTGCGTTGAAAACAAACAACTTAGGCGGCATTCCTCGGTTCCTCTTCGGGAAGCCGTGTGGCTTCGAACGTGCGACACAGTTCATGTATTCGACTTGGACGTTCCAGTGAGGTCCTATGACCGAACAACCCAACGCCGGGCTGACTGAAGAGATTTCTCTTCCCGAGAACTTGTTGCCCCTCGAAGCCATTCTGGGACATGGAGTTACGCCCACGGACGTTTCCATGGTCCTGGCGAAAATATTTCGCGTGCAGTACACAGAAGTGGCCCTGCTGCGGTTAGAGAGCGGCCTGCTGCGGTTTGTTTTTCCGGAGCACCTGCGCACCACGGGGGCGATTCCACTTTCCAGCAAGGCCGTCGCAGCACACACCGCCTTGAGCAAGAAGGCAGAGATATTCAACAATTTTGCCCGGGTAAAGCATGCCAGCATCTTTGAAACCATCAAGCCGAGTGTGACTGACGCGGAAGAAGCGGCGCAGCCGAATCCTATTCAAAAACTGATGTCCGTTCCCATCATGGATCGGGATTCGACGGTGGTCGGGGTGATTCAGATTTCCCGCAAAGCATTGGATGCCCGCTTTGCTGAGGACTTCAGCCGCGAAGATTTGCACGATCTGGAGCTGGCCGCTGAGATTCTGGCGTCAGCGCCGGCTATCATGTTGAACTAAGACCTTCGCTGAGCCTGCAGCGCCCGCGGGTATCGTGCCGGACACTCGCCAAGATTGCCCAGTTTCCCAGGGCATTAATCATTCAATTATGAGGTTGGTGCGAAAGGGGGGACTCGAACCCCCACGGTTTTACCCGCCAGATCCTAAGTCTGGTGCGTCTGCCAATTCCGCCACTTTCGCAAAGACTGCTACGAGCAATTTCGCAAGCCTCTCCGTAGGATATTTCTCGCAGGACTTATTCGCAAGGATGAGCGAATGGGGGGAGATCCGGAGAACTGACCCGAAGCTGGGGGCAAGTCAGGACCTGCAATATCAACGACCGGCGGCACGCGCAGGCATACCGCCGATCGCAAAAGGATCAAGCCTGCAAAATGAGCGACCCGATCCGCGAGGCCTCGGGGGCCGTCGCGGTTCATTCTTTGCCGAGTCTGGCTTGGCGAAGTCTGGTTCCGCGAAGTCTGCCTCTGCGAGCCGCGATTCTACTGCACTTCGTTGAGCTTTTGGTAAATGTACATGCCGGTGAGCAGGAGCAGGAACACACCGGAACCTGCCGCGAACACCCGCAGCGGGATGGTCAGGCGGTTTACCTTGACCAACAACTCGGTCTGCTCTTCCTGCATGTGCGAATTATTGTCATCGAGAAACAGCTGATCATCCTCGTGCATGGTGAGCGTGCTGCGGTAGATCAGCAGGAGGACCAAGCCAACGGCGAAAACGCCAAACACGATAGTAACCAGGGATAGAGTTGTCATAAGCCACCTCGGCAGAGTGCAACACACTCAAGCGGGCTTCTCAGGGATGCGGTTCAGCTTCCGCCGCATCGGGCTCTGGGAAGCCCTAACGCGAGCATTATAGCCCCGAAATCAAGCCTCCTATCGAAAAATATAGCGTGGCACATCTGAAAAATTCCTAGGCCGGGTCCTGAATGCGTCCTGATTCCGGTCGTGGTCATCCAACTACGTGGTTACCCGACCTGTTTTCCACGAGACCGGTGAGGTTTATGCTTCCCGTCGAGGTACAGGGATTGTTATAATAGAAAAGGCTTTAGAGCCTAGGAGAGATGAAACATGGCCACGACAACTGTCCCGCAAGCAGCAACCACGGTTCCGGAAGTAACCACAAAGGCGGCTCCGGTAACCCTGACTGCAAACGCGGTGTCCAAGGTGAAGGGCATCATGGCTCAGCAAACCCCGGTTCCCGCTGGTCTGCGCATTGGAGTGGTGGGAGGCGGATGCTCCGGATTCTCGTATTCAATGCAGTTTGAGAATGCCGCTGGAATGATGGACAAGACCTTCGAAATGGATGGGCTGAAGGTGTTCGTCGACGCGACCTCGGTGATGTATTTGAACGGCTGCATCGTGGACTACGTCGAGACGCTGGAAGGCGCAGGCTTCAAGTTCGAGAATCCGAACGTGAAGAGCACCTGCGGCTGCGGATCTTCTTTCCAGGTGTAAGTTAAATTTAGAAGTGAGAAGTCAGTTTGAGGAAGTCCCGAGCAGGATTGATCCAGCGGGATGGATATTCGGCTGGCGATAAGAGATTTGAACGGCTTCATCCTCGACCGGTCTAACCGGAAGCGGATGAGGCCGTTTTCTTTGAGCGGGTAGGGCGCCTGAAGTTAGAAGTCGGAGTCAGAACGAAAAGGCGATATTCCACAAAGCACGAGGATGACTCGCAGGGTTTTGCTTCTTCATTCTCACTTCCGCACTCAGATTTCGGAGCTACTGTTGTTGAGGAGGCGAGGTGGGTGGGGGTGGTTGTGTTCCCTGATTCGATCCACCGAAACTGGAGTTGTTGTTGCCTCCGAAGCTGGAATTGTTGGACCCCCCAAAGCTGGAACTGCCTCCCATTCCCGTAGACGAGCCGAAAGGACTGTTGTTTCCTGGTTGTCCGGGTTGTCCCGTTTGCCCGGGCTGCAAGGGGTTCTGGGTAAACATCGGCAGCGTCTGGTTGGGGCCTTTGATCAGGCCCCCGCGGTCGAGCGCCGGATCGTAAACGAATTGCCACTGGTCGTATTTTTTCTTGTGGTCGTACTCGCGGATCGACTCTTTCTTGCTGATGCTCACCACGCCCACGATGGGTCCGCCGCCGAAGACCGTAGAGGAAAGCTTGTCGCCGGAAGCGGAGAGTCCGTTTGTGTTCTGGTCAGAGACGCTCAGCCCCGCCGCGGAAGGATCGGACGGATCCGTTCCTGCGCCTTGATTGCCCGCGCCTTGGTTCGATGATTGCGAATTCGAGCCTAGTGAATTCGAACCCTGCGGATTCGCCTGCGAGTTGCTCGATCCGAAGCCGCTGTTCATGCCTCCGCCAAATCCGGAAGAGGATCCGAAGGTTGACGACCCGCTTAATCCGCTTAATCCGCCTGCTCCGCTCGATCCACCTGCGCCGCCAAATCCGCTGCTGCCATTCAATCCGCTGGCCCCGCCGATGGGGTTGGCACCGGGAATGCCTCCGCCTCCGAGCAGGTTGCTGAGGGTCAGTTTCGCTTCGCCGTAGTGGAGCAGCTTAAAATCCTTGCCGGTGATGGGATCTTTGTAACGCTTGCGCAGGAAGCGCAGATTGTTGGCGCTTTCCAGATCCTCGAGCTTGGTGGGGTAACGGCCGAATTTTTTATAGTAACTGCGAATCGCGCGCGCATATTGCACTCCGCGATGAACCATTTCTTCTTCGCGATCGCGCTTGATCTCGAACGCGATGGTCTGCACCACCGCACCGGCGGCGATGATCATCATGGCCACCATGAGAAGCAGCGTGAGCAGAACGTAGCCGCGCTCGGCGGAACTACGGTCGCGGAGGGTCCGGCGTCGTCTGGTTATGCCCGAGTTTGTCACCGGAAAAGTTTTCATTGCGAACACTTTCTTCCTTACTTGTTCTAACTCGGACGTTCTGACCCGCATACGTTCTAACTGGGGGTGAGCGGAATGGTTTGCGGCGGCCCGCTGCCAACCAGGTCCTGAATCTCAACCGACGCCGCCGAAATGTGCACCACCTTGTAGCGTCGATCGACGATTTCGCCCTCACCCGCAATAAAGACGTCCTGATCTTTCGAGAGAAATATTTTTTTCGCTTCTCCCGGGCGGCTGGCGAAACCGAAAAACTTCAGCGGAATCGGCGCCGGAGGCGGAACCGGCGGAGGAGTAAAAATATGGGCCTCGTCCTTCGCTGGACCCGCTGTGCCGTTCTTCAGTGGTATCGGAATCGCTTCCGCCTGCGACACAAAAATATTTCTCCCCGACCCTTCATACGTGATCTGCTCGCTCGAGGCCAGCAGTTTCAATTGCAACGTTGGGTCCAGATTCTCGGCGCGAATCTTCTTGCTCGCATTTTTCCCACGTGGCGCGGGCGTGACCCGAGACGCGGAAGACGTGGTGAGCGGCGAAGCCGATACCGGCGTGAGGCTGGGCCCCATCAACAGTGGGACAACCTCATAGACGACGGCGAGAATCGCTACGCCTCCCAGCGCCAGCGCCCACGCCATAGTCTTCCGATTCTCGGTTCCCAGTTTCACTGCGGTCCCGCCTTCAAATAAGTTTCAAGTTTCATCTTGAGCTTGACCGGCCCGGTTTGCTCTCCTGCCAGGGCCACGCTGCTGATGATGAAGAAAGTGCTATCGCGCTCCAGCGCGTTGATGAAGTGCGCCAGGGAACGATAATTGCCTGCGAGGTCCGCTTCTATCTCGACAGGTTGCAGGCCTCCGAGCCCCAGGTCGTTGGGCTTATATTGCACCTGCTCAATGGCAATGCCATCCCCGCCGGCCACCTTGCCTAGTTCGGATGCGATCTGTGAGTTCTGGCTGGGAAATCTTTTTGTGTAGAAGTCGGAAATCTGCTGCCGCGCCAGCACAACCTTGTGAGGCAGATCTTTCAGCGGTTCCACTTGCCGCGTCTTGGTGGTGAGTTCCGCCTGCAGGGTATGCATCTCGAGCAGACGCGATTCCGCAGACCCTACCAGCGGAGAGAAGAATGCGACGGCCGCCAGCACGTCCACGCCCAGGATCACGAACAGAGCGGTCTGAATATTCTTGCGGGTTTTCCGCAGGTCCGCCATCAGGGTTTCCTCCCTTTGGCAGGCGTGGCGGGTGTTTTAGCAGGAGGCGCCGTTTTCTTCGGAGCCGCGCTGGCTGCGGGCTGGGCGGGTTCGGTAAAAAGTTCGGGAACGTAAATCGCGGAGATGTCGAACTGCACCGAGTCTCCATTCTGGGACTGCGCGTACGCCTCTTTTTCGATCGAAGTCTGAGTAAAGTGGCGCGACTCTTCCATGCGATGTGCCAGTTCGATGGCGCGGTCGCGCGAACTGCCCGCCACGATCATCTTCACGGCTAACTGGTTTTCGTCATCCAGTTTCGGTTGGATTGAAACCAGATGCACGCCCGGCGGCATCACTTTTTCCATTTCTTCGAGCAGCCGGGTCCAGGAAAAAGCTTTGCGCTCGATCAGAGCATTTATGATCTGGGATTCGTCGCGCGTGGTGCGGTTCTCGGGACGGTTCAGGAAGTCTTCAGCCTGTGCGCGAAGCTGGTCGCGCTGCGCAATTTTCTGCCGCAAGTCGGCGATGGTGGCCCGGTCGCGGCGCGCGTTGCTCCATCCCGTCACGGTGCTCACGAGCAACGCGAGCGAGAGAATGCAGGCAGCCGCCAGCGCGGTGCCCCAGCGCAGCCAGAATTCACGGGCATCCTGGTAGGGCTGGCTCGCGAGATTGATATCAAGACGCATCGATATAGATTACGAAACCAAAGCCCCCACCACTCCCGCCATCCGCCAGCTGGGGACGGATCCGCTGGCGATTGCTCCCATCAGCGAAGAGGCCACCAGTTCCTGCACTGCGGCCCCGGTCTGCACCTGCAGCGCCGCTGCCAGACTGCCGGACTCTGGCACTCCGGCAACGTAGATCTGCTCAATATTCAGATGGTAGGTGTCCTGGAAAAATACTACCGAGGGATACACCTCTTCCGCCAGTTGCTCGCCAGTGACGGTGATGCCCCGGATATTTTCCAGAGTGCGAAACAGCTGCAGCTGACCATCATTCAGAATGGCGATGCTGGTGGTGTGGGCGTCCACTTTGACGATCAACGTGGGGCGCACGCCCTGAGCTGCGCCGAGCGCAGCAATCATCGAAGGCATGACCACTCCCGGACTAAACCCAGCCTGGTTGAAGGCGGCTTCGTAATCTTCCAGCACGCTGGCCAGCGCGACCGCGGCTACCACGCGCACGCCGTCGGCGAACTTCTGCGCATGGTAGGAAATTTTGGCCTTCTCTACATCGAAGGGCAGAGACTTCTTCAGGCGGAAGCGGACCACGCCGATCGCCTCTTCCGTGTCTGATGGAAGGGAGTCGAATTCGACCAGCACCACGCGCACTGCCGCATCGGGGACGATGGCGATGACATCGCGAGAACGGCCAGCCACAGCGTTGAGAACCGCCTCGATCCCGGCCTGCACCGCATCCCGCTGGCGGAGATTGTTCTCCAACAGGTCGGGAACGACGGCGCCCGGGGCCAGTTCGCGAACCGCGCAGGCTTCCAGACGGGCGCCTTTTTCGGCGAGGCGGCCGGCGACGACACGGTCTGGCGCGATCTCGCACGCCAGCTTTGGTTTGGATGTGCCTGACCCTAAACTCATTTCCTGACCACGCCCCGTGAGTTCATCCTAATCTACTAATGAAAAGCTTTGCCGCGAAGAAATGCAAGAGCCGAACGGGCATAGCCCCGAATGGACAAAGCCGCGAATGGACAAGGCCTCGTTCACTGGTGATAGTGCATTTCCTTCGGTAACTGTTTCGCAACTCTTGTTTCGGAACTCTTTAGAACTCTTGTTTCGGAACTTGTCTCGGAACTCTGCCCGGAACTTTTGAATCTCCTCGTCTTCTCTGGAAGTTCTCAGCGCATGGCCTCGATGAAGGTGACCTTATTGATCTCTTTCAGTGTGGTCATCCCGAGCCGGACTTTATCCAGCGCCGACTCGCGCAGAAAGCGCATACCCTCGTCGCGTGCAGCGCGGCGAATCTCCGAGGTCGGTCGCCGCGCCAGAATCATTTCGCGGATCGCGTCGCTCAAATCCAGCAGTTCGTGAATTGCGGTTCGTCCGCGGAAGCCAGTGCCTGCGCACTCAATGCATCCCGGGCCTTCGTATAGTGGAACCTTCGACCACTGCGCCGGGTCGAGGCCGCTGGCCTCGAGCACATCCGGCGCATAATGCACCGGGGTGCGGCAGGACTCACAGATCAAACGCACCAGTCGCTGTGCCAGGATGCAATTCAAGGCGGAAACAAAGTTGTAAGGTTCGACGCCCATGTTGATGAAACGGCCAATCACGTCAACCACGTTGTTGGCGTGGACCGTGGTGAACACCAGGTGGCCGGTGAGGGCGGACTGAATGGCGATCTGCGCCGTCTCTGCGTCGCGGATTTCGCCGACCATGATCTTGTCGGGATCGTGACGCAGGATCGAACGCAAGCCGCGGGCGAAGGTCAGGCCCTTTTTCTCGTTGACCGGAATCTGCGTAATGCCGCGCAGTTGATATTCGACCGGATCTTCGATGGTGATGATCTTGTCTTCGTCGGTCTTGATCTCGTTGACGGCGGCGTAGAGTGTGGTGGTCTTGCCGCTTCCAGTCGGTCCGGTGACCAGAACCATGCCGTAAGGCTCTTTGATGTAGCGGCGAAAGCGGCGCAGGTCGTCTTCATCGAACCCGACGACGTTCAGCGTCAGCGTGCGGAACTTCTCCGACATCGACTCTTTGTCGAGCACGCGGAGCACGGCGTCTTCGCCGTGAATCGAAGGCATGATGGAAACGCGGAAGTCGATGGCGCGGCCGTTGTACTTCACGCGGAAACGGCCGTCCTGCGGCACGCGGCGCTCGGAAATGTCGAGCTCGCTCATGACCTTGATACGTGAGATGACGGTCGAGTGGTGCTCCTTGCCGATCGGCGGCATAGCCTGGGTGAGCACGCCATCGATGCGGAACTTGATGCACACGGAGTCGTCGCGGGTTTCGATGTGAATGTCTGAGGCGCGGCGCTGCAGCGCGGTGAAAATCGTAGTATCGACCAGACGAATGATGGGGCTGGTATCTCCCGTGGCCGTCAGCTTGTCGATGGTGAGGGTTTCTTCCACCCCCGTGGCTTCGTCTTCGCGGATGATGGTGAAACTCTCGCTGGCTTCTTCCAGAACGCGCTGCGACTGTTCCGTCTTCTTCAGGATGTCGCTGATCTGCTTGACGGTGGAGACTTTCGTGACGATGCGCTGCTTAAGCAGCAGGCTGATCTCGTCGATCATCATCAGCTGGCTGGGGTCGGCGATCGCGATGGCCAGGCGGCCGTCGGCCGTTTCTTCGAGGGGAACGAAGTGGTAGCGGAACATCAGCTCTACGGGGATCTTTTTGAAGAGCTCGTGATGCAGCTGGAAGTTGGTGAGGTCAATGAATTCGCAGCGATAGCGGCGGGCAACGTCCTGCGCGCGTTCTAGGTCGGTCACCGGATTCCCGGTGGTGACCAACTGGCCGCCGTTTCCGCCGTTCACGAAGATGGATTTCTTGTCTGCCATTGTCATTTTGCTACACGCCGCTTATGCGGCTGCCCCGATTAGTGGACCCGATGCTTTAGGGGACTCCTGTTTAGTGGACTCCCAAGGTAAAGATCGGCAAATACAGCGAAATCAACACCGCGCCCACAAAAATTGCCATTATGATCAGAATCAGCGGCTCAATCAGCGCCAGGGATGCGCTCAGCGCGGTCTGAACATCTTCTTCATAAAATTCAGCCACGGAATTCAGCATAGCTGGCAAAGCGCCGGTAGACTCGCCGACTTCGATCATTTCGACCGCCAGGTCAGGGAAGATGCTTTGCTCTTCCAGGCTATTGGCCAGGCCTTGTCCTTCACGCACCCGCACGCTCGCCCGCATCACACCCTTTAAGATGCGGCGGCTGGTCATGGAAGCCCCGGCCGTTTCGAGGGCAGGCACCAGCGGCAGTCCGCCTTGCAGCAGTGTTGAAAGCATGCGGGAAAACGCGGAGACCTGATGCTTCAAGCGGATTTCTCCCAACAGCGGCAGGCTCAGGATGACACGGTCAATGCGGTCGGCGCCGCGGTCGGTATTTTTCCAGCGCCACAGCAAAAGCCCGGCCAGGACCAGACCGACTAAGACGAACGGAGCATATTTCTGCGCGTTCTGGCCTACCGCCAGCATAAACAGGGTGATTTCGGGCAGCTTCGCGTCGAGACTGTTGAACAGTTCTGCGAACTTCGGCACGACGTAGGTGAACAGAAACGTCACCATGATCATCACCACGCTGATCAGCAGGACGGGATAAATCAGCGACACCGCCAGCTTTTTGCGGAAGGTCATAGCGAGGCGCTGGAAGTTGATATAGCGGGTCAAGACTTCGTCGATGTTGCCGCTTTTTTCGCCGGCCATCAGCGTGGTCGTGTAGATCTTGGGAATCATCCCCTGCGCGGCGAAGGCATCGGAGAGCAGCTCGCCGCCACGTACGCGCTCACGCACATTTTCGAGAATGGTGCGCAAATAGGCGTCCTTCTGGCGTTTGATCAGGAGTTCGAGCGCATTCAGAATCGGCAGTCCAGCTCGAACCAGAGTGAGAAACTGTTGGTTGAAAACCAGGAACGAAGACTGCTTCAGGCGGCGGCCGCGGCGAAACGACATTCCTCCGGAGAGCAAGCCTTGCGGCTTGACCCAGTAGACCAGGTAGCCCTGGGAAGAAAAACGATCGCGCACTTCGGCCTCGGAATAGCCGTGCTCCACCTGCTGGTGCAGGTGACCGCGTTCGTCCGCGATTTTTATGACAAATTCCGCCACGTTCCCTAGTTTTCGGGTTCCCGGAAGTTTTTCGGGGCCCCACCCCATTTTAACATTCCGGTACTAAGATTCCGGCGTCGCGCAGCCATGGCGACGCTCCTCACGGTGCTAGATCGCCCTCAATCGTCTCGGTCCCTGCCGGAGGCCGAAACTGGAAGCGGCTGTCGGAAATCGCTTCATCTTCGTGCTGATCGCTCAGGCGATATTCGGAGACTGATCCATCCACCTGGTCGATGACGATGCGCACGATGCGTTTGTCGGGCGCAATTTCCAACAGAATCTCATTGACGCTGTCCGCTAGGGCCCGCGGCACGCCGCGGAGAACCACATTTTCCGGGGCCGACGGCGGAATGTCCGGCGCCAGCGACAAGGCCGCTAACTCCTTCTCCAGCTTAGTCTTACCTAATAGAAAGGCCAGCGGCGAACGGATGTCGTCGAGCTTTCGCGCCGCCGTCTTGCGGGCCTGATGGTCGGCGGGAACGTAGAACCAGGCGTCTTTTCCGTCGCTCACAAACAGTTTCTCTCTGGGAGAACGGTACTCCCAGCGCATCTTGCCAGGTTTTTTCAGCCATAAGGTACCGGATTCGGTGCGCTCGATCCCGGACCCACGGTAGAGTTCGGTGAACTGCGCCTGCAGGCTGTGGAGGTGGTTATAGTGCTCGTCCACGGCGGCGGCGAGAGTTTTGACGTCGTTCGAGGAATCAGCGTTCGAAGGGGCAGCGTTTAAGGAATCCGCGGCCGCCGAAGCCGCGAACGGAGTCCACAGCGAGAATACGACGATGAGATGGATGAGCCGCAAAACGAGATCTTCCGCCTTTTGCGAGGAGTCTTCGATCGCCGGGCGAGGATGCATCAGGAGAGCACGGTTTTCCCGTTGCTGGCAAGTCTGCTCTGTGTGAGAATCTGTGCGCCGAGCCGGACTTCCCCCAGATTTCCGGCCGGCCGGAGCGTTACTCATGTTTCGAGTCCCCCGCTTCTGCGTTGTGTTCACGCTAGTCTCCGCGGCCTGCTTTTCGCAGTCTCCCAGCGAACCTGCCGCTCCTCACGCCACGGGCCCCACCCAATCGCCAGCGGCGGCTAAAGCCGGCGAAGGCGCCGCGCCGTCCGCCTCGGGAAGCGCGGTCGCTCCCGCTCCGCCCGATCCTTTGGGAGAAGCTCTTTCCCTTTATCGCCGGGGTAGCTTCGACGCCGCCATCGCGAAGTACCAGGAGTTCCTCCAGCAGCATCCGCAATCGGCGGACGCGTACGCGGGTTTGGTCCGCGTCTATCTCCGGCAGAAGAAAGTCGAACTGGCGGCACAGATCGCGGAAAAAGGGTTTGCGCAAACCAATGCACCCCGCATGCGCATCGCCCGCGGCGAGGTCTGGTTTCGGCAAGGCAAAATCAGCGAGGCGGAAAATGAATGGACCAGCGTGATCAACGCGGGTTTTCCCGACGCTCGCGCCTATCTCGGCCTGGCGCGGGTCCGCGACGCAGTGGCCATGTACAAAGGTGCCAAGAGGGCGATCGACAGGGCCCACGAACTGGACCCCACCGACCCCGATATTTACGAGGAGTGGATCGGGACTTTGCCGCGCGCAGACCGGATCAAATTTCTGGAGGACTCCCTCGCGGGCGAAAACAACTGGAGTGCGGACGAGCGCGGCGCCGCGGCCAGCTACCTGGAACTCCTGAAGGAACGAGCGAAACAGAAAAGTAGTTCCTGCCACTTGGTCAGTAAAGTAGACGCGACTGAGACGCCGCTGGTTCGCCTGCAATCCGACCCTGAGCATTTGCGCGGCTACGGCCTTTCCGTGGTTCTGAACGGGCACAAGAGTGAGCTTATGCTTGATACCGGCGCCGGCGGCATTCTGGTCAAACGCTCCATTGCCGAACATGCCGGGATTTCCAAGATCACTGCTACCAAGATCGGCGGGATCGGCGACAAAGGCAGAAGGAATGCCTACGTCGGGGTCGCGGACTCGATCAAGATCGGCAAATTGGAGTTTCAGAATTGCCAGGTGGGAGTCATGGAAGGCCGCACCGTGGGCGGCGAGGAAGGACTGATCGGCGCGGATGTGTTTGAGGATTTTCTGGTGGACATCGATTTTCCCTCAGAGCAGCTCAGACTCAGCCAGCTTCCCAAGCGTCCCGGAGAACCCGAGCAGAAGCCCTCCCTGAAAAGTGAAGAGGACGACGCAGACGATTCCGCTGCCCCGGAGCCAGGCGATGATTCGAAGGGTGGTGTCGGGGCGAAGGACGCTAGCACGAAGACCGCGCCTCCCGCAGCATCGTGGTTCGGGCCGCAGGACCGGTATGTGGCGCCGGAGATGCAATCCTACTCGCGAGTGTTCCGCTTCGGCCACGACCTGCTGATTCCCACCGGCATTGGCAAGGTGCCCCCTAAGTTGTTCCTGATAGACACAGGATCGCTGATGAATTTCATCTCGCCTGCTGCTGCGCGAGAAGTCACCAAGGTGCATGGAGATTCCGACAGAATCGTGGAAGGTCTTAGCGGCAGGGTCGCGAATGTCTATAGTGCCAATAAAGCCGTGCTCCAATTCGGCCGCTTGAGGCAGGAAAACCAGGAGATGATATCGTTCGATACCACCGCGCTAAGCGACAGTGTGGGCGTGGAAGTTTCGGGTTTTCTTGGATTCATCCTCCTGCGATTTCTGGACATCAAAATCGACTACCGGGATGCGCTGGTCGACTTCACTTACGATCCCAAGCGATTTGGTCAATAGCCGGATTCTCCTTCGATCGATACATGGAGTACTGATGCGTGTCGCCCACTTTCGTGAACGCTGCGCTCTCGCCTATTACCTGTTCCAGCAGCGGATTGTGGTAGAGCACGTAAACCGGGCGCGGATTCTGCTGCAGACTCTGCTCAAGATTCGCGAGCATGCAACGCAATCCGGATTCGGGGAATGGGTTGAAAAGATAGAGCAGTGTGGGTTCAGCGGGGAAAGGGAAGGCTGTGGCGTCCGCGCAGATGGATTCCAGCGCGAAACACCTCTGCGATTCGTTCTGGTATTTCTGCAGATTTTCCAGTGCGATTTGATGTAGTGCCGGCAGCAACTCTACCCCGACGATGCGGCGAAACGGATAATCGGAGGCTAGCAGAAGCGTGCGTCCCTTGCCCGAACCGAGGTCGATGAAAGTGAATTCCCGAAAATCGAGATGAGCTTGCTGCTGCAGTGCTTCGAGCATTTCGTGGAATAACGCGGGCTCGGTGGGCTGGTAGGGGGAGTGGAATACTCCCAGCAGTCTGTCGCGCCAGCTTAGGGCAGCGCTGGTGGTGTTGACGCGATGGTCCCAGTCGTAATCCGCGTCGCCGTAGCGCTGGCGGCGTCGGGCTGGAGTGGAGTCGCGGAGGAACTCCCAGATTACTGCCAGGAAAAGTTGCGACGCTGCCATGCTACCTTCGCGGGCGGCGATGTCGCGCCACCATTGGCGGGCGGCTCGGAGCAGGGGCGGCGCAGGGCTCGGGCTCATTTGCTTTAGCCATCATAGCTGGGCGGCTTGTACGCTGGTGCGGAGGGAACTGCCTGAGACGCGAAGCCTGGTGGTAGCAGAAGCGGCGAACTGCGCTCGCCGGACGGGCGAGAGTGCCCGTCCCCACACAGCCTCGTCCCCACGCAAGCCTCGCCTTCACACTGGCACCTCTACACAACGTCTTTACTGGTCGTGGAATTTTGCTATGGGCTTGAAGCCTGGGGGTAGGCCTTGAGTGGCGAAAGAAAAATCGTCGGGATTTTTCAGGAGGAT
>Ga0181537_10000567_pt1 | contig 34758 bp, 33 predicted proteins | sample PEATcosm2014_Bin_39_FD_119765 | JGI IMG/M metagenome (GOLD analysis project Ga0181537, IMG submission 119765) | Peatland microbial communities from MTU Mesocosm Facility, Houghton, MI, USA - PEATcosm2014_Bin23_10_metaG | ecosystem: Environmental > Terrestrial > Soil > Wetlands > Peat | place... | reverse complement strand
TACCCAAGTGGTGCTGCAAATCACGCCCGGACCGATGCAGCCGTCGCGCCCCGGAGATGAGCGTGCCCGCCGTGTTGCTCGCAAATCCGGGCTCGCAAAGGGCCGGCCGTCCATCGACGCACGGTGCGCACAGCCCGCAGCTCGGCACGAAGGTGGTCACGACATGATCGCCCACTTTCAGGTCGGTGACGCCGGCTCCCAGTTCCTCGACGGTGCCGGCGCCCTCGTGACCCAGCACCATGGGCAGCGGCCGCGGACGGTTTCCATCGATGACCGACAGGTCCGAATGGCACAGGCCGGCCGCACGCACGCGAATCAGCACCTCGCCTTTGCCCGGCGGATCCAATTCCACCTCGACGATCTCGAGAGGCCGTGAACTCGCGTAGGGCTTGGCGACGCCGGAATGACTCAATAAGGCTGCACGCGTTTTCATGATCGCCTTCGACGCCTCAAGAAGCGGCTTTGACCCATCCACCGTCGGCCGTGACGCTGTTGCCGGTCGCGGCCGAGAACCGATCCGACAACATCCAGACTACCATCGCCGCCATCTCGGCGGGATCGGCGATACGCCGCTGCGGAGCATCCTTGACGAGCTGTTGCTCGGCTTGCTCGACGGTGATGCCCGATTGCTTGGCCGGCATTTGCGAATAGCCTATCAGGCGCTCGGTACCCACCTCGACCAGTTCGATTTTCATGGCGCAAACAATAGAGCACTGCGCGGGCGCGGCGCGGCTCGCATTCGACAGTGGTATGAATGATCGGCAGGTGCGCATCACGGCATGCCTGCAGCAATCGCACGGCCGCCTCCCGCGCCGACTCCACTCCGGCATACAAGGGCGAGCCTTCGCGGAGGTAGGCCTCGACGAAATCGATCACGAGCGGCGCCGGCTTGCGGAGCCTCGGCATAGTGTTGACCCGCCGGGACCGGCGGGCTATACAAGATCGAAGAACTGGCGCCGTCAGAGCGCCCGAACAAGGGGGAATCAACATGCGTGGATCAAGAATTGCGTGGCTCGTTGCCCTGGCGGCAACCCAGGTGGCAGCGGCGGGATTCGGCCTGAAGCCCGGTCTCTGGGAATCGCGGGTGATCAAACAGGTGATGGATGGCCATGACAACACCGCGCAGATCGCCGAAGCGTCCGCGCAGATGCAGCAGGCCTTGGCCAAATTGCCTCCCGACCAGCGCGCGCGCATGGAGGACATGATCAAGCAGCGCGGCATGTCTCCCGGCAGCAATAGCACGTTCAAGATGTGCATCACCGCGGAGGAGGCGAACCGCGACCGACCGATTCTCGACCGCGGAGCGCGATCGCACTGCGAACCGGCGGCCGTCACGCACAGCGGCAATCACTCGACATTCACCATCAACTGCAATTCGGACGGCCTTGTCACCACCGGCAAGGGTGAGACCACCGCGTCGGGCGATCTGATCACCGGCCAGGTCGACATGACCACGCGACGTGCGGATGGCACCACCCACGAGATGCATACCGAAACCGAAATGAGATTCCTGGGTGCGGACTGCGGCGACGTGAAGCCCCTCGACCTCAATACCGAACCAGCGCCGACCCCCAGGTGAACCCGCCGCCGAAGGCCTCGAGCAGAAGCAGTTGCCCGCGCTGCACCCTGCCGTCCCGTATCCCGGTATCGAGCGCCAAGGGCACCGACGCCGCCGAGGTGTTGCCCTGGGTATCGATGGTCACGATGACCTTGTCCATCGGCAGCGCGAGCCGCTTGGCGATCGCCTCGATGATGCGGATGTTCGCCTGATGAGGGATGAGCCAATCGAGCTGATCCTTGGTGATCCCGTTGGCGTTCAAGGTTTCCGTGACGAGGTGCCCCAAGGTGTTGACCGCCACCTTGTAAACCTCGTTGCCCTTCATCTGCACGCCGGCCTTGCCTTCGCGGACCAGGTGAAAGCCCTTGGACACACCGTCGGGATACAGAAGCAGATCCTTGTACTTGCCGTCCGAATGCAGCCGGGTGCTGATGATCCCGGGTTCGGCGGACGGCTTCAGAACCACGGCGCCGGCGCCATCCGCGAAAATCACGCAGGTGCCACGATCCTTCCAATCGATGATGCGGGTCAGGGTTTCGGCACCCACCACGAGCGCGCATTTCGATTCGCCCAGGCGCACGAATTTATCGGCGACGCTCAGCGCATAGACGAAACCGGTGCAGGCCGCTTCCAGACTGAACGCCGGGCAGCCATGAATGCCCAGCCGATCCTGCAATAGCGTCCCGACATTGGGAAATACCAGATCCGGCGTGGTCGTGCCGACGCAGATCAGATCGATGTCCGCCGCGGTGACTCCCGCCGCGAGCATTGCGCGCCGCGCCGCGTGTTCGGCGAGATCCGTCGTGGTCTCCCCATCCGCCGCCACATGCCGCTGATGGATGCCGGTGCGCGTGCGAATCCACTCATCGCTCGTGTCGACGAGTTTCTCCAGATCCGCGTTGGTCAGGATTTTTTCAGGCAGATAACTGCCGGTGCCGGCGATCGTCGAGTACATTTCTTCTCAAGGCTCCCCGTGAATCCGTCGAGCTCCCCGTGAAGCATCCAGCCGCTCTGCGATCCGCTCTGGCAGGCCATTGCGCGCCTCCAGTACCGCGACTTCGATGGCGCGCTGAAATCCGTACAGATCGGTGCCGCCATGGCTCTTGATGACGATCCCGTTCAAACCGACCATGCTCGCCCCATTATAGCGGCGCGGATCGATCCGGGTGCGCAAGGCATCGAGCGAGGGCCGCGCGGCGAGGTATCCGAGCTTGCGCAAGACGGTGCGGCTGAACTCCTCGCGCATCGCGTCGGCGATCAGGCGCGCGGCGCCTTCCATGGCTTTCAGCGCAATGTTGCCGGTGAATCCATCGGTCACCACCACATCGACCTTGTCGGAAAAAATATCGTGTCCCTCGACGAACCCCACATAGTTCAGATCGCTCGCGCTGAGCAGGTTGTGGGCCGCCTGCACGATCTCATTGCCTTTTATCTCCTCCTCGCCGATATTGAGCAGGCCGACGCGGGGCCGTTCGTGCGCGCCCTCGAGATCGGCCGCGAGCACCGATCCCATCACCGCGAACTGCTGCAATTGCGCGGGCGTGCACGAGGCGTTGGCGCCCAAATCCAGCATGTAGGTGTGCCCGCCCCGCGACGGGATCAGCGAGACGATGGCGGGGCGGTCCACGCCGGGCAGCATCTTCAACACGAAGTGGGCAGTCGCCATCAATGCGCCGGTATTGCCCGCACTGACGCAGGCGTTCGCGTCATGAGCCTTGACGAGATCGATGGCCCGCCGCATCGAGGAATCCTTTTTACGGCGCAGGGCCTCGCGGGGATGGTCGCTCATCTCGACCACGTCCGCCGCATGCAGGCAGGCCACATTCGGCGGCACCGCGCCGCCCAGCTCGCGCTCCAAGTCGGGCCGGCGCCCGATCAGCGTAAAGCGCACGTCCGGAAATTCGCGCGCCGCGGCGAGCGCGGCCGGCACCGACACCGAGGGGCCCCGGTCGCCGCTCATGGCATCAATGGCTATGTGAATCGGCGCGGACACTGGGCGTCAATGAGCAAATGGGCGAAGCGCAAATAACACCGACATCAACGGCATCGAAACGATCAGCGCGGCGAGCGCGTCACCACCGGCGGCGACGCAAGTCTTATTCTTCGGCCGCTGCCAAGTCCGCTTTGGTCTGCAGCACCTTGCGGCCGCGGTAATACCCTTCGCGCGAAATCCGGTGGCGCGAATGAGTCTCCCCGCTCTTGGCGTCGATCGACACCGCGGGCAAGGGCAGCGCGGAATGCGAGCGGTGCATGCCGCGCTTGGAGGGGGTTTTTCTGCTTTTTTGAACTGCCATGGGTGCTGTGTCCTATCAAGTTTTCTTCAACAAATCCTGCAATACCGCAAACGGCCGCGATCGCTCGCCCGCGACTTCCCGTGGCCCGCCATCCGTCTCGAGGCTCGGCGCCCGGCCGCAGGTCTCGGCAGCCGTGCACTTGGCGACGATCGGCAACGCCAGCAACAATTCTTCCTCGGCCAGTTCGCGCAAGCTTACCAAGCCATCGTTCACCGCATACACCTCGCGCTGCGATTGCGCCGCCTCGCTCTCCGCGAATTCGATCTCGCTGCGGGCGTCGACCGGAAACGCGAAGCTTTGCAGGCATCGCTGGCAGGTCAATGAAACCTCCGCCCGCACCGACACGGTTGCGCCCGGCCGACCCGAGGAGAGTTTCGCAAACTCGAAGCTCGCAGCCGCCGACCCGCGCGTGTCGGCGAGGACATCGCGTAAGCGCGGCATCGCATCGAGTTGATAGACGCGTTCGATCCGTGCACCCTCCTCGGCGAGGCGCGCGTAATCGACCCGATCGGGCAAGCCCGGTGCCATGGGCCGCGTATAATAGGGCCGCTCACCACCCCTGTCAAAGCAGATAGGGCAAATGAATCGGGTGCAAGTCGTTGTTTTTGAAGTCTCCTCCTCCACTTATTCTGGCCTCCACCTCCATGTACCGGCGCGAGCTGCTGGGCCGGCTGCGCGTGCCCTTCTCCTGCGTCGCCCCTGGGGTGGATGAGACCCGTCGCTCCGCGGAGCGGCCGCTTGCCTTGGCGGTGCGGCTGGCCAGGGCCAAAGCGGAGGTCGTCGCGATCCAGAACCCGGACGCCTGGGTGATCGGCTCGGATCAAGTGGCGGTGCGCCTCGATCCGGTGGAAGGGGAACTGATTCTCGGCAAACCGGGCACGGCGGCGAACTGCACCCTGCAACTGCGCGGCAGCTCCGGTCAACTCGTGACTTATATTACTGCGGTGGCACTGCTCAAGCACGGCGATGGGTCGGTGTTCGAATTCGTGAATACCACCCGGGTGAATTTTCGCACGCTCGACGACGAGGAGATCGAACGCTACGTGACGCTCGAGGCGCCGTTCGATTGCGCCGGTGGCCTCAAGGCCGAGCAACTGGGCATCACGCTGTGCGAATCCATCGAGACGACGGATCCGAGTGCGCTGATGGGGTTGCCGTTGATTCAGCTCAGCGCGGTGCTGCGCGGCGCGGGATTTGCGCTGCCCTAATCGCCCCTGCACAGGGAATTTGCGGCATCGCCTGTGGTGGGGCGTGCAGCCTGCGGGCAACGGGGAGCAGTTGCCCGCAGGCTGCTCGCCCCGCCACAGGCTATAGGCAGTTCGCTGCGGCAGGACGTTAGGACAGAGAAAATCCGGAGGACGTTAGCGGCGGCGGGTGCGTTTGAGTGGGGTGATGGCGTCGAGCACTTCGGAGAGTTCGGAGGGCAGTGGGGCGCTCGCGTGGAAAGGGACGCCGGAACCGGGCCACTCGAAGGCGACCGACTGGGCGTGTAGGAAAGTGCGCTTCAGGCCGTGGCGCTTGAGTTCGGCGTTTTTGTCGCGGTCGCCGTATTTGTCGTCGCCGAGCAGCGGATGGCCGGCGAAAGAGGCGTGCACGCGGATCTGATGGGTGCGGCCGGTGGGAATGTCGACTTCCATCAGGGTGGCGAGGGCGCCGAAGAACTGCACCGGCTTGAAGATGCTCACCGAGTCCTTGCCCGCGGCGGCGACGCGCACGTGGCGTTCGCCGTGCTGGCGATTGTCGGTTGCAAGCGGCGCGTCGATGCGCTTGGTGCCCAATTGCCAGATGCCGGCCACGAGGGCGAGATAGGTCTTGTGCATGCCGCCGTTGCGGATCAGCGCATGCAGCGCGGTCAGAGTTGCTCGATCGCGCGCCACGAGCAGACAGCCGCTGGTGTCGCGGTCCAGACGGTGCACGAGTTCGAGCGTCTCGCGCGGGCGCGAGGCGCGTAGCGCCTCGATCACGCCGAAGCTCATGCCGCTGCCGCCATGCACCGCCACCCCGGCGGGCTTGTCGATGACCAACAAGTGCTTGTCCTGAAAGATCACTGCGCCTTCGATCAATTCCAGGAGGCTGCTCGAGGGCAACCGCACCTCATCATCGGCCTCGATGCGCACCGGCGGCAGGCGCACGGAATCGCCCTCTTGAATGCGGTACTCGGCCTCGACACGCTTGCGATTGACCCGCACCTCGCCCTTGCGCAAGAGCCTGTAGACGCGGCTGCGGGGGACCGACTTGAAATGCCGCAGCAGGAAATTGTCGATGCGCTGACCCGCCTCCTCGGCACTCACGGTGCGCAGGCTGACGGGACTTTTGGCAGAGTGCGCGCGCTGCGGCGCCGTCGCCTCGCCATCCGGCGCCGTTACATTGCTGTTCACGCCGTCACCTTGCTGTTCACGCCGTCACCTTGCTGTACATAATTTCGCGCATATTCGTGGGCAATCTTCTAACTAATTGATTACATTGACCCTCACGGGTAGGCGTGATAATGTCCTAAAACCGTGTCAGGCGCTGAACCATTTCTGGGCGACGCCCTTAATTTGAGGTAATCGAATAGACACCGGTTTCGGTGGCGTGCCCTGCTATGGGAGCGCCGCATATTAGTTGGTTCTGGATTTCCGGTTCTGGATTTGCAGACCCATCGCTCGGCCGATGAGACGGACGCAAGAGAGCCTGGCCTCCTAGGGCTTCGGCGTCCGACAAGCGGTTAACCGAGAACTAGGCCTTAAGGGCTTGCCGTATGTTCACTGGCGGAATTGGGATTTGGCAGAATTGGGTTGCACTGATGCCGGTCGCGTGGCTCGCGACGGGCTGCTCCCTATTCGTGGCATCCCGGTTCGTTGCGGCCCCGGCCTCTATTCTCGAACTCTCCTCCTCGGCCCCTACCACACTAGTTGGGGCACATGAAAAGAATGCTCGTCAACGCAGTTCAAGAAGAAGAACTGCGAGTTGCGCTCGTCGACGGTCAGAAACTCTACGATTTATCGATTGAGATTCCCTCCCGGGAACAGAAAAAATCCAACATCTATAAGGGCCGGATCACTCGGGTAGAGCCGAGTCTCGAAGCCGCATTCGTCGACTACGGCGCGCAGCGCCACGGCTTTCTGCCGATGAAAGAAGTCTCGCGAGAGTACTTCAGCACGCAGCTGTCCGCGCAGGGCCGGCAGAACATCAAGGAAGTGCTGAAAGAAGGCCAGGAGCTGATCGTCCAGGTCGAAAAAGAGGAGCGCGGCAACAAGGGCGCGGCCCTCACCACATTCATCAGTCTCGCCGGCCGCTTCCTGGTGCTGATGCCGAACAACCCGCGGGCAGGCGGTGTGTCGCGCCGCATCGAGGGCGAGGACCGCGACCAGATGCGCGAGGCCATGAACGGCCTCGCCATCCCGGACGGCATGGGCGCCATCGTGCGCACCGCCGGCGTCGGCCGCTCCACCGAAGAGCTGCAATGGGATCTGAACAATCTCAAAACCGCGTGGGACGCGATCGTGGCCGCCAATGACGGCCGGCCCGCGCCGTTTCTGATTTTCCAGGAGAGCGATGCGGTCACGCGCGGACTGCGCGACTACTTCTCCGACGATGTGGGCGAATGCCTCATTGATCAGCCCGAGGCGTTTCAAAAAGCGCAGGAATACATGCAGCGCTTCATGCCGCCGGATGCGCAGCGCAAATTGAAGCTCTATCAGGACCCGGTGCCGCTGTTCACGCGCTACCAGATCGAGAGCCAGATCGAGTCGGCGTATTCGCACAAGGTGACCCTTCCGTCGGGCGGCAGCCTCGTCATCGATCATACCGAGGCGCTGGTATCGATCGACATCAACTCGGCGCGCAGCACCCGCGGCGGCGACATCGAGGCCACCGCGCGCAATACCAATCTCGAAGCGGCCGAGGAGATTGCCCGGCAACTGCGCCTGCGCGACATCGGCGGATTGATCGTGATCGATTTCATCGACATGGAATCGCAGGCGAACCAGCGTGCCGTGGAAGACATGCTGCGCGATGCGGTCAAGATGGATCGCGCGCGCATCCAGCTCGGCCGGCTGTCCCGCTTTGGCCTGCTCGAGCTGTCACGCCAGCGGCTGCGGCCGGCGTTGAGCGAAACGACGCACATCAACTGTCCGCGCTGCAACGGCATGGGCACCATCCGCGGCGTCGAATCGATGTCGCTCGCGCTGTTGCGTTTGATCGGCGAGGAGGCTCGCAAGGAGCGCACCGGCCGGGTCATCGCCCAGGTGCCCGTGGACGTCGCGACGTATCTCATGAACGAGAAGCGCGATTGGCTGAATCAAATCGAGTCGCGCGACAAGGTGTCGCTCGTCATCGTGCCGAATCCGCACATGCAAACCCCGGCGTATACGCTGCGCCGCATCCGTGACGACGAGAAGGAGTTGCCGGAGAATACGACCGCGAGCTATCAGCTCGCGGATCAGCCCGCCGTCGATGACTCGAATATCGGCAGCCGGGACAAAAAGCCGCAGGGGGACATCCCGTTGGTTCCGAGCATCTTGCCCGCCTCGGCCGCGCCGATCGTGCCCATGCCGGAAACGGCCCCTGCTCCGCCGCCGCCCGCGCCGGTCGAGGTGCCGCAGCTTGGGGTGTTCGTGCGCCTCTGGCGCTTTCTGTTCGGCAGCGGTTCGGGCGGCACGGCGGTCCCGGCCACGCCGTCCGCGGCTGACTCGCAGCCGTCACGCGACCGCCCGCCCCCTCGCGAGGCTCGACCGGATCGATATCGCAGCGGCGGCGGCGATCGGGACCGCAATCGTGACCGGGACCGGGGTGATCGTGGGGACCGCGACCGGAATCGCGACGTGCGGCGTGAGGGGTCCAGAGACCCGCGGCGCGACGGACGCCCACGCGGCGACAATCGCGGGGACATGGCGCCGCGCCGGCCCGAAGGGGCGGCCGGAGCGGATCGCAGCGCCGGTGGTGGTGTCGGTAATAGTGGTGGTGGTGGTGGTGGTGGTGGTGGTGGGCAGCGCTTCGACGCGCCGCGCAGCGACCAGGCACCGCGATCTGACCAGTCGCAGCGCCTGGACCAACCGCCACGCGCGGACCAACCGCCACGCGGGGACCAAGCGCCACGCGGAGATCAAGCACCACGCGGGGATCAACCGCCCCGTGGCGACCAAGGGCCGCGCAGCGACAGCCAAGGTCGCGGCGGCGAGACGGGCCCGGGCGGCGAGCGCTCGGGTAACGAGCGTGGCGGGCGCAGTCGACGGCGGCGCGGCCGCGGCCGGCGCGATGGCGTCGAGAATTCGCCGAACGGCTCCGGTCCGCGCGAGGGCGGGCCGCCGCGCGAGGGGGGCGGTGGACCACGTGAAGGCGCAAACGGCCCACGCGAATTCGGAAACGCGCCGCGCGAGCCGCGCGAGGGCGCCAACGGCCAGCCGGCGGCGCAGTCAGGGATGCAGCCGCTATTTCGCGAGTCGGCACCGGCCTCGCCGATGGCACCCACCCCGCCACCCATGGCAGTCGCCCCCATGGCGCCGGCTCCGTCATCAGCGGCGTCTACGCCATCGCTGTTGTCGGCGCCGTCACCAGCACCCTCACCAGCACCCTCACCAGCGCCGTCAACCTCGGCAGCACCGTCGGCGGGCAGCGCGGCACCTCCTCCGACGCGCCCGGTCGAACCGGCGGCCTCGAGCGGTGCCGGTGGGGACAACAAGTATGTGGTCTGGTCGTCTGCTCCGAGCGAGGTTCCTCGCGGCGGGCCGGACGAGCGGTAGTCAAGCGCCGCGGCAGGCGCGTCAGGTCCGCAGGCGCAGACCCAGCAGCAAACTGACGCCGAGTAAGGCGCCGGCCAGACCGCGCAGGGCGGCAACCGCCACGGGGTTGACCGCGCCCGCGAGGGAATGGACCGCGGGTTCGCCCACGCGGGCGCCGACATAAGCCAGGGCGGTCAAAGCGACGGCCGTGGCGATGTAAGCGAAGACCCAGGCACGGCGCTCCACCACCCGCAGCGCGCGGGACTGTATCGGCGGCAGGCTGCCGCGGCGCAGCGCGTAGCACAGGAACGCGAACACCACCGCGAGGCCGATCAGCGACGTGCCTTCTTGCAGGAGCCTGACGCCCATCATGCGATGCCTGCCGAATTCGACGATGGGTTCGTCGAGCGCCGGGATCAGGCGCACGCCGAACGCACCCTCATGAGTGAATGCGTCCCACACCAGATGCGTGAAGGCGCCGACCAATATCGCGAACGCGGCCAAAAACCATTGGCGGACGCTGGCGAAATCGGCCGGAGCGGCGAACGGCCGCGATCGCGCATAGGCGCCCTCGGGCAACACCTCGAGCACGGGAGTTTTGACGACTTGTTCGAATATCCAGTAACTTGCGAGCCCCACCGGCAGGCAAAAAGTGAGCAGTGCCATGGCTCTATGAGTCTCGGGGCGCGGCAAATGCCACGGGAAGAAGATGTGGAAATCGGGAACCATGGCGCCGATCAGGGTGGCGGATAGGACCCGCCAACGCCGGAGCAGGCGCGCGAACGGCAGCACGATGGCGGTGTGGGAGAGGGTGTAGGGCATTGAAGACCTTAGCTGTCATCTAATCGTCATATTAGGGATCTATAAATCATCGGCTGCGCCCCACCACACTTTTCCGGAACCACAGCATGTCCAATATCGATGCGATCAATCAAGCACCCATGGGCGTCAGCACAGCTCCGCGCTCATCGCCCCTCGCCCGGCAAAAATCCAATCCTTGGTTCAATGCCCTCGCCGGGGTCGTGGTCATCGCGGGGATCATATACACCGGGATTCACCTGGCGGACGATTTATCCGTGGTGCGCAATACGCCCGCCTATTCTTATATATTGCTCGGTATCGCCCTGTTGATCGCGCTGGCGTTCGAGTTCGTCAACGGCTTCCATGACACCGCGAACGCGGTGGCGACGGTGATCTACACGAATTCATTATCACCCAATCTCGCGGTGGTCTGGTCGGGGTTTTTCAATTTCTTCGGCGTGCTGGTCTCGACCGGAGCGGTGGCCTTCGGCATCGTCTCGTTGCTGCCGGTGGAGTTGATCCTGCAGGTGAGCAGCGGCGCGGGCTTTGCCATGGTGTTCGCGTTGTTGATCGCCGCCATCCTGTGGAATCTGCTGACCTGGTATTTCGGCCTGCCGTCCTCCAGTTCGCATACGCTGATCGGCTCCATCATCGGCGTCGGTCTCATGAACCAATTGATGGCGGCGAATCCGTCGGGCACGAGCGGTGTGGATTGGAGCCAGGCGACCAAGATCGGCGAGACCTTGCTGGTATCGCCGCTGGTCGGATTCAGCTTGGCGTGGCTGCTGCTCACCATCCTCAAGGCCACCGTCAAAATTCCGGCACTCTACAAAGAGCCCGTCGGCAATGAACCGCCGCCGTTCTGGATTCGGGGCCTGCTGATACTGACCTGCACGGGCGTGAGCTTCTTTCACGGTGGCAACGACGGCCAGAAGGGCATGGGACTCATCATGCTGATCCTGATCGGCACCGTGCCGACCGCCTATGCGCTCAATCGCACCATGCACGAGGAAGACGTCACGAAGTTCGTCGCCATTTCCGCGCAGGCGCAAACGGCGATGGCGCACTATGGCGCGGGTGCCGCGCCGTCCGATCCGCATGCCGCGGCATTGGAAGTGGTGCGCACGCGAACCGTGAACCCCGAGGGGGTGACGGCGCTCGCCGCACTCGCGGACTCGATCTCGAAGCAAGTCGATCAGTATCACTCCATGGCCAAAGTTCCCCCCGGCTCCATGGTCAACATCCGCAATGACATGTACCTGGTGAGCGAAGGGCTGCGCTTCGTCTCGAAGGACAAGGCGCTCAATGTGTCCGACGCGGACAAGAAAGTCCTTGGCGCTTACAAGAAGGAACTCGACCAATCGACCAAGTTCATCCCGACCTGGGTGAAGGTCGCCGTGGCCATTGCGTTGGGATTGGGCACCATGATCGGCTGGAAGCGGATCGTCGTCACGGTCGGTGAGAAAATCGGCAAGACCCATCTGACCTATGCGCAGGGCGCCTCCGCCGAACTCGTGGCCATGGCGACCATCGGCGCGGCCGAATTGTACGGTCTGCCGGTCAGCACCACGCATGTGCTGTCATCGGGCGTTGCCGGGACCATGGTTGCGAATCACTCCGGACTGCAGTGGTCGACGGTGAGGAATTTGTTGATGGCGTGGGTGCTCACGCTGCCGGCGTCCATACTGCTTGCCGGCGGACTGTTCTGGCTGCTACGGACGCTGCAGTAAGCCCGCCGCGATCACGGCCTCGAGCGGGCCAGCAAGGCCGCGAGCAAACCTCGCGAAGCCGCGGTCGTGAGATCGAGAACCTCCTCGAAGGCTGCGGCGTCGCCGCAATAAGGATCGGGCACCTCTGACCGTCCCGTTTCGGGCGCGTAATCCATGAACAGCTGCACGCGGGCGCGTGAGTTTTTGGGCCGCATGGCTTCGAGGTCGCGCAGATTGTCGCGATCCATCGCCAAAATGAAATCGAAATCCGCGAAGTCGCGGGGCGAGATCTGGCGCCCGCGCAATCCGCTCAAGTCGATGCCGCGGCGCAGAGCCGCCCGCTGGCTGCGCGGATCCGGCGCGCTGCCGATGTGATAGCCCGCGGTACCCGCGGAATCGACATCGACGGGCAATTCGGGCGCCTCGGTCTTGAGCAGTTGCCGAAACACGCCCTCCGCCGTCGGGCTTCGGCAGTAGTTGCCGAGGCATACGAAAAGCACTTTGATTCTGGGAATATCGGCAGGCACTGGCTGATGGTCAGCCTAGTCTTTCCCTCCGGGCGCGTCAATCGCGCGGCTCGCAGGGCGTAATCCATCACAAAGCCGGGCTAAATGTTCCACAATTAGAATAACATTGGGAATTCCTTGATCCACGGCACGCCTCGCCGAGGCGGATAGGCAGGAAATGGCATAAGCACCGAAAACCGAGTGGGTACGAGAACCGAATGATTGGCAGGCCCGTAGGCGAACTTTGGACACCAGATGCGGGCTCGTAAGAGATTCAGCGACAACATACCGGTCTTGCTCGCCAGGATAACGGGCGCGCTCGCCGTTGCCTCTGGTATCGACGTGCTGGCGGGCCATGCGACCCGACTCCCCGTGATCCTGCCAGAGCTGCCGGTGGTGAGCGCCATGCCGCTGCTCTCCGCCGCGGCGTTCATCATCATCGGAATGGCGCTGATCGCCGCAACCGCCGAGGCCGATCGCCCGGCGTGGCGGTTGGGCGGTGTCCGGTGGTCCCAACTGGGCGGTTTCGCAGCGGCCGCGATCGGCCTATTCAGGCTCTGCGACTACGCATTCAACTGGCAATTGAACACGGATTCTCTGGGGCTCAGTGGCCTGACGGACTCGATGCACGACGGTCATCCGCGCCGGATGTCGCCCGCCACCGCGAGCGACTTCCTGCTGCTGGGATTTGCGCTCACCGTATCGCGCGCGAACTGGCGGACGGTGGCACTGCAGGCTCCCGTCTGGCTGGCCGCGCTGATCGCCTGGCTCGGCGTGAGCAAGCACGTCTATGGCGGCGATCCCCTCCTGTCATTCCTGCAGATGGGGGAACCGTCGGCGATCCTGTTCATCGCGGTATGCGTGGGCGTGCTCTGTCTGCGCCCGGATCGGGGATTGGTCGCGCTGGCATCGAGCGACAGTTCCGGCGCAAAAACCGCACGGCAGTTGATCCCCGCGATGATTTTTCTTCCGGGCTTGTTCGGCTGGCTGTGCCTCGAGGCACAACGCGCCGGATGGTTCGGCCCCGAAGCCGCCATCGCCCTGTTCGCCATCACCAACGTGGTGGCGTTCGTCGCGCTCGGCTGGTCAACGGCTGAGTCGCTGCATCGCGCCGATCAAGAGCGGCGCGCCGCCCAGGAAGCGCTCAAGGTGCACAGCGATCGCGTCGCGATTGCTTCGGAAGCCGCCGGCCACGGCTTCTGGGAGTTCGACATTGCATCGAAGACGGTGCGCTGGGACAAGCAGATGTTTCAGAACTACGGCCGCCCCATCTCCGCAGGCAATCAACCCTACTCCGTATGGGCCGACAGCCTGCATCCCGATGACCGGGCAAGGACCGAAGCACTGCTGGCCGACGCGATGGCGGGCACGCGCCCGTTCGACACGGATTTTCGGATCGTCCAGGCAAACGGGCAGGTGCGACACCTCAGGACTTTGGCGCGCGTGATGCGCGGCCCTGACGGGCACGCCACGCGGATGCTGGGCGTCAATTTCGACATCACCGAGCAAAAGCAGGCGGAGACCGCGACCGCGCGCGCGCTGCAGCGCCTGCACAATGCGCAACGCATCGCGCAGGTCGGCGACTGGGAGTACGACCTCGGCACCCATAAGATCACCTGGTCGGCGCAGGTGTTCGAGATTTTCGGGCGCAATCCGCGGCTCGGACCACCGCGTGATTTTCGCGAACTCGTCGTGTCCCACGATGCGGCAAGCGGCGGCATCCTCGAAACGAACGTCGCCCGCGTGATCGAAACCGGTGAAGCCGCGGACTACGAGATCGTGGCACTGCGGCCGGACGGCGAGCAGGTGCACGTGCACGCAGTGGCGGTGCCGAGAAAAGACGCCGGCGGCAACGTGGTCGGCCTGTTCGGAACGGTGCAGAACATCTCGGAACGCAAGCGGGCCGAGCGCCTGGTACGGGAAGGCGCGGAACGCTACCGTTTCATGGCCGAGCAGATGCCGCAGATCGTCTGGACCTCCGCTCCGGATGGGAATCTCGACTACTACAACCGGCGCTGGTACGACTACACCGGCTTGACATTCGAGGAGTCCAAGGACTCGGGATGGCAGCGCAGCCTGCACCCGGACGATTCGGACAACGGCGCCCGTTGGGCCCAGGCGTGCATCACCGGAGCCGAGTACGAGGTGGAGTGCCGCATCCGACGCGCCCTCGACGGCGCCTACCGCTGGCATCTCGGCCGCGCCTCGCCGCTGCGCAATCCGGACGGACAGATCGTGCAGTGGGTCGGCACGTTCACGGACATCCACGACCACAAGCGAGCGGCGCAAGAACTGGTCCAGGCGCATGCCACGCTGGAGCGGCGCGTCCTCGAACGCACCACCGAGTTGGGCGTGGCGAAGGAATCCGCCGAGTCGGCCAACACGGCCAAGAGCGAATTTCTCGCCTATATGAGCCACGAAATTCGAACGCCCATGAACGCGGTCATCGGCATGGGATATTTGCTCGAGCAGACCGCGCTGACCGACGATCAGCAGCAGGTGCTGCGCAAACTGCAATTGGCCGGCCGGTCATTGCTCAGCATCGTCAACAATGTGCTGGATCTGTCGAAGATCGAAGCCGGCGAGATGGCGCTCGAGGTCGAAGCCTTCGACCTGCCGGAATTGGTGCGCGATCTCAGCCAGATGCTGTCCCCCCAGGCCGCCTCCAAGGGCATCGACCTGCGCGTCGTGGCCGAGTCGCAGGTCCCGCGCCGGGTCGTCGGCGATGTGATGCGGCTGCGCCAGGTTCTCGTCAACCTGTTGAACAATTCGATCAAGTTCACCGCGGCGGGCCGCGTCGAGCTCAGGGTCTCGTGCGCCGACCTGGGTTCCGAACGGCTGCGCATGCGCTTCGAAGTCGTCGACACCGGCATCGGCATCGAGGCCGCGGCGCTCGCGCGCCTGTTCACGCCCTTCACCCAGGCCGACGCCTCCACCACGCGCCGCTTCGGAGGCACCGGATTGGGTCTGTCGATCGTGCGCCGCTTCATCGAATTGATGGGCGGTGAAATCGGCGTCACCAGCACCGTGGCCGTGGGCACCACGTTCTGGTTCGAGATCCCGCTGCAAATCGTGCCGAGCGGCGACGGCGAATTTACCCACGAGCGCCTGGCCCACACCCACACCGATGAGCTGCATGCACAATGGCTGGTGGGCGTGCGGGTGCTCGCGGTCGATGACAGCGAGGTCAATCTGGAGGTTGCGAAGCGCATTCTCGAGAGGCAGGGCGCCATCGTCGCCACCTGCGCCGACGGTGCGGCCGCCGTCGAGTACGTGCGCGCACATCAGGCGGAGCTCGACCTCGTGCTCATGGACGTGCAGATGCCCGTGCTCGACGGCAACGAGGCGGCGCGGCGCATCCGCGGGGAGCTCAAACTCACGACGCTGCCCATCATTGCGCTCACCGCCGGCGCACTCGAGGGCGAGCGCAAGCGCGCATTTGAAGCGGGCATGACGGATTTCGTCACCAAACCCTTTGACCCGCATCTGCTCATCCGCAAGGCCCGGCGGCTGGTCGAGCAGGCGCGCGGGAAGCCCATCCCGATGGGAATCCTGCAGGCCGGGCCCGCGCCCTCCGCCGCCGGCCGACAGTTCATGCCCTCCATCGATGCCGACATCGCGAAGCGGATGTTCGGCGATGACCTGCCCCTGTTCAAGTCCGTACTGACCCGCATTCTGCAGGAGTATGCGGACCTCGCGCTGCCGATCGCCGTGTCCCTCGAGGATCAGGCGACACGGCACGAGCTGCGCGCACGCGCACACAAATTGAAGGGCACGGCGGGGATGATCGGCGCGACGCGCCTCATGCGGATTGCGGCGCTGACCGAGCGAATCCTGCGCAAGGATCGTGCGGGCAGCCTGCTCGAGAACATCATGCGGCAGCTCGCGGCCGAGCTCACGACCTTGCGCGACGAGGCAGCGCCGTTCCTGGCCGGAGAGCCGCAGGCCATCGAGCCGCCGGGCAACCTGCCCGCGCCGAGCCCGCGGAAGCAGATCGCGCGACAGCCGGAAAGACGCCGCTAGGGTCATTGCCCGCGGACCTCTCAGTCCAGGAGCCAGTACCGCACTCCCTGTGCTTCGAGGAACGTACGCGCGCCGGCGCCGTGCAGCAATGCCAGCGTGGAGAGCAGTCCCGCTTCCGTGCAGCTGCTCGCGGCGACGGTCACCGAACGCGGAGCGCCTTGCACCGGCCATCCCGTGCGCGGATCGAGGATGTGGCCGTAGCGTTTACCGTCCCTTGAGAGGTAGCGGCGCGAGTCGCCGCTGGTGGCGAGCGCGCCGTGCTCGAGATCGAGCAGCATGCCCGCCTGGCGGTCGGTGTCCGGGCGCTCGATGCCCACCTGCCACGGTCCATTCGGCGGCGCCCGGTTGGCGCGCAAGTCGCCGCCAAAATTGATCAAGAAGGGAGCCGCCCGCCGCGCCGCCAGTATCTCGTAAGCGCGATCGACCGCGTATTCTTTGCCGATCCCGCCGAAGTCCAGCTCCATTCCGGTCGGCACCCGCAACCGGGGCGATCGCCACTCGAGCTTGTCGAATCCTATCAAGGGCAGGAGAGCCTCGATGCGCGCGGACTCCGGAATGCGATCCGATCCGTCGAAGTGCCAAGCGTACCTGAGCACCCCTGACGTGATGTCGAAGCGGCCGTCGCTCAATTCATGGCATTGCCGGGCGAAGTCGAGCAACGCACCGGTCTCCTCGTCCACCGTGATGTCGGTGCCGCGGTGGGCATGAATATGGGCGGTCACGCTGTCGGGTCGGTAGCGGCTGAATTTCTTCTCGACGCGCCACGCTTCGCGCGCGACCAACGACCCAAGTTTCAACGCCGTCGCCGGGTCCGGCGACTCCCCCGCTACCGGCAGCAGCAGTTCGCAGGGCGAGGCCATGGCCTCGAAACAGATCGCGAGGAGATCCGGCCCTCTGGAAACGAGGGTCAGCGCTTCGCTCATGATCTAAAATCGCCACCCGACTTGCACGAGGATGGCCTTGAGCCCCGGATACAGATCGAGGCCCTGCAGAGCCTGCGGGACGGCCATGCGCTCGTGATATGTCTGTTGATAGTACTCCACCCGCACATTGAATTCGGAACCCGGCAGAAACCGATAGGGAGAGAGTTTCTGCGCGTATTTCAAACCGTAGGTGAGCGCATGAAAGGCCGCCAGACGGGAATCCGAGGACTCGTAGCCGGTGGCGGGAGCCGCGGAATTCATGATCCACGGCGTGTAGAAGTCGGCCGCCGTCTGCCGGTACCAACGCACCGTGGGCTCGATAAATCGATCGCGATCGGACAGCGACCAGCGCACGTGCAGTTGCGCCGTGTCCGAGCGCACACCCCAGTCATCGCTCATGTAGCGCGCCGACACGGCGAAGGAGAGTGTATCCCACCCCACACGATTGTCCCAAAAAGCGCTCTTGCGCGTGCGCTGATCCGGGCGGCTCTCGTAGACATATCCGGTGGTATCGCCGGCGGCGTCGATGAGGGAGGTGATCTTGTAGGGATCGTTCTCGTAGCCCTTGAATCGATCGACGGAGAGATTGAATTCGGTGAGCCAATGGCGGGTCATCACCTGGGTCACGCCCAACAACGCGCCCACGCCGTCCTTGGTCTTGTTGCCGGCCTTCTCGAATGATGCGTAATTGCTGCCCGCCACGGGCGTGCCTCCGATGGGACTCAAGGCATCGAACTCGTTGTTGATGCCGAACGAGAGCGTGGTGTTCTTGTCGTTGAAGTCGTGCGCGATCGAGGCGTTCACGGTCGCGGAATAAAAATCATCCTCGTAGGACAATTTGCCGCCGACGCTCACCTGCGTGACCCGGGTCACGGGCACGCTCCAGTTGGCGCCGACGGCGACCCGTGCGTCGCTGTAGTCCGGATCGGCGGGCAATTGACCCGGCGCGATGGTGTAGGTGTGCCGGCCCGCCGTCAGGCTCTTGCCGGAGGGCGACGCAAACGTCTGCGCCGTGCGGCTGCTGAGCGCGCCATTCGGGCTTGCGCCGGACAAAGCATCGAACGTGAAATTGGCCTCGAGCGTTTCGCCATCGGCGAAGGCCTTGCTGACGGCGACCACCGGCTCGACGGCTTGAACACGGCCGTCTTCATGGTAGTAGGCCAAGGCGGAGTCCAAGGACCAATCATCGAGCAACCCGCCGCCCGCGGGCGCCGCCCGCGCGCTTTCCGCCCGCGCGACGGTGGCGCCGAGCAGCGCACAGCTCGCCGCCATCAATCGCCGCCGCGCGGTCAACCCCTCGGCCGGCGGCCGCGCCGCCTGTTTCGGCTTCAGTTGCATCCGCAGCCGCCACCGGCATATGAACGGCCGCCGGACGAGGCTTCCTTGCTGAAGTACATATGATCATCGATCGCCGCATCGAGCGGATCCCGATTGAGCTGCATCTCCTCGCGCGACAGCACATCGCGCTGCCACGGCTTCACCCCGAACCCCGTGCATCCCGAGGCAAAGCTCAATGCGCCCGCCATCAGCAAGGCGCATCCGACTTTACGCATGCGCGAGTCGACCTTGGGTGTACTCATTGGAGCCATCATTTCTCCGCCAGCAGTTCGCGCAGTTGATTCTCATATTCGGTGCGATCCACGGGCCGAAAGCCCACATGCGTAAAGCGCATCACCCCCCGCCGATCGATGATCACGCTCGTCGGCATGCCGGAAACCTTGTAGCGCTCCGCGACCGCGCCGGCGGCATCGTAGCGCACCGCAAACTGCGGTTTGTATTGCTGCAGGAATTTCTCGGCATCGGCGCGATTGGTATCGAGATTGACCGCGATGATCGTCAGGCCCTGCTGTGCGTAGGCGTCGTGCATGGCCTGCATCCAGGGAAACGACTGGCGGCAGGGCGCGCACCACGATGCCCAGAAGTCCAGGTACACCACCCGGCCGCGAAACGCCTCCACCCGGCCGTCGAACCCCTCGATATCGGCCGCCGCGCCAAAGCGCGCGGCGCCGCCCAGCAGGCCGTAAGCGCAGATGAGGACTAGGTAGAATTTTGACCGGCCCATTGATAGATTCGCCCGAAGAGATTGCGTTGACTCTGCACATTCGTATACTTTGTACCGCAAAGTGAATGAATGTCAATCTGCGCAAGCGAATGTGGCCGGGCCCGGGTTGATGGCACGAAACGTGCTTCATGTTACGGGCACATGAGATATCCACGATTCACCGCAATATTGATTCGAAACGGCGGCGGGCTGCGGCACGGGCTTGCCGCCCGGCGCACGCCCGCGGCGAATCATTGCCGCTGGTCACGCCCCGACAGCGAATCACGCCCATACAGGAGAACTTGATGTCGACACCCGCAATTCCGGCCGCAGCGAGCGCGGCACTTTCGGCTCTCACTACTCACCCGCACGGCCACGGCCACAAGCATGATGGCCTCGCGTTGGACTCGCTCACCAATTCCGGCGGCAGCCCATCCGCGCAAACACCCAGCGGCAGCACGCAGAGCCTGTTCGGCACCCTGTTGGATACGCTGGAGCAGGTCGCCGGTATTCAACTGACGGCCTCGGCGCCATCTTCACGTACCGCTGCAGCAACCGCCCCCGCGTCGCCGAGCGCGCTACAGGCCGCCGGCTCCAAGATCAACGTCACCGCCTAGCATCGCCGACGCCCCGCAGTAGTCCTTCCAGACCTTGCGATAGGCGGCTTCGATGGACCGCGCAAAGCGGTCCGCATCCATGAGCGGGGATCGCTCGAGGCGCGCGCGCAAGTGTTGCCGCAACTCCGCGAGCCGCGGCAGATCCCCCGCCAGCGCGACCGCGGCCGCGATGAATTCGGCGTCCGTGCCGGCAGTCAATTCGCTCAGGTCCACATGAAATAATTGGCTCGAGCCGCCGCGCCCGACGCAGGTCTCTCCCATCCGCGAGATCGTGGGCACGCCCATCCAGAGCGAGTCGAGGCTCGTGGTGTGGCCGTTGTAGGGGAAGGTATCGAGGCCGATGTCGATCTCGTGATAGGCGCACAGGTAATCCGCGCGGATCTGATAGGGCACGAAGCTGACCCGATCCGCGGCGATGCCGTGGAGCGCCAGGCGCTCGAGAAAACGCGTCCGATAAGGGCCGGGTGGCGCGAGCAGCCGCAGCCGCGAATCCGCGACCGCGCGCATGACGCCGCCCCACAGCCGCAGGGTGGCGTCGGTGACCTTGCACGGATTGTTCAAACAGCCGAAGGTCACGAAGCCGCGCCCGATCGCGGGCAGCGGGTTCACCAGCGGCTGATCGGTGAGCGGGTCATAGCACCAGAATGAATCGTCGAGCCGGATACTGCGTTCGCTATAGTGATCGTCGCAGCCGCCGGGATCGAGGCGCGGATCGGTGAATCGATAGTCCATGGCGCCCATGCCGGTGGTCCCCGGATAGGCGAGCCACGCGATCTGGATCGGCGCCGGCGTGCGGGCGAAGAGCAACGGTCTGCCCTTGGCCATGTGCATGGTCAAATCCACCAGGATATCGATCCGATCGGCGCGAATGGCGCAGGCGAGGGACTCATCATCGAGCCGGCGCACGTCGCGCCAGACATCCGCATACCCGGAGATGCATCGGGTGAAGTCATCGGCGCGCTCCACGCTCGAATAGCAATGAATGTCGAGCTGTGCATGGTCATGGTGCGACAGCAGCGGAATCGTGAACAGCGTCTGACAATGCTCGCGAAAATCCGGCGAGACATAACCGATTCGCAGGCGACGGTCGGGCGAGCGATCGTTCGGGTGGCTTGGAGTTGCCGGCCGCAGAGGTGCCGCGAAGCGCTCGTTCCAGCGGCATGCGGCCTCGAGCAGGGGACCTGCCTGCGTCGACTGAAAGCTCAGCGCATACACGAGGTTGCTGTGAGTGGCGGCGTTGTCCGGATCGACGCGCACGGCGTGGCGGAAGCAGTCGATTGCCTGATCGAGTTCGCCGGCATCTTTGAGGACGCTGCCGAGATTATCGAGCAGCGCGGGATGATCCGGATGCACTTGCAAGCCACGACGCAGCACCGCTTCCGCGTCCTCGAGCAGGCCGCCCGAGCGCAGCAGGCAGCCTAAATTGTTGAGCGCAGCGATACCCTCCGGTTGGGCGCGCAGCGCCGACTCATAGGCGCTCTTGGCCCATTGGAATTCGCCGAGCTCCTTGTAAACGTTGCCGAGATTATTCAGGGCGTCCGCATAGCCGGGACGCAACTCGAGTGCGTGCCGGTAGTGCTCGGCGGCCTGGCGCAATTTCCCGAGGCCATGCCGGGCGATCCCCAAATTGAACGCCGCTTCAGCATGATCGACATTCCACTCGAGCACCCCGCACAGCACCGCCTCGGCAGCGTCGAACTTGCGTTGCCGGCAGAGCGCGATGCCGAGATTGACCGCGTACGACGCGCGCGAGGGTTGCCGATCGACGGCCGCCTGCAAAAGTGCCACGGCCTCCTCCAGCCGGCCCATCTCCTGCAGCAGCGTCCCAAGGTTCGACATCGCGTCCGTGTGATCGGGACGCAGCGCGAGCGCCTGGGTGTACGCCGCCGCCGCCAAGCTCCCGTGCCCGCGCAGCGAGTGCAGGCTGACGCCGAGCGCGAAGTGTGCGTCGGGGGAGTGCGGATCGGCCTGCAAGACGCGACGGTAGGCCGCGGCCGCCTCGGCGTAGCGATGCAGCGCCTGCAAGACCGATCCCAAGCCCATCTGATACCGCGGCTCCGCGAGATCAGTGGCAGCGGCCTGTGAAACGAGAGTGAGCGCCGCCTCCGGATGACCGTCCTGAAGTTCCAACAAGCCGGCGCGAAACGCCGCCACCGCGTGGGTCGGCGATGCGGACAGCAATTGACGGTACAGTCGGCGCGCGCCGGCCAGATCGCCCGCGCGATGCCGCTCGGTCGCGGCCTCTAGCACATCACGCCTGCGCGAGCGCCCGCAGCGCCTTGGCGAACGTCTTCCCTTGCGGACCATAAATTGGCGGGCCATATATCGCCGGCGATGCGCCGCGTACGATATCCATCAGCTGCCGGATCTGATGTTGCCGCACATGGACGATGTACCCATTGACCTCATTGGCCGCGCGGCAGCCGGCAATCAATTCCATCAGTGCGCGCCAACGATTGGCCAAGGGGGCGGCCACGTGGCTTGCATCGAGCGACGCGCCAAGCCCCGCCTCGGCGGAGAGTGTGCGGCGTTCGCGTTCCAGACCTTCCAGTGTTTCGAGCAGCCGGACTTTTTCCGCCGACCGCTGCCGGACCGCGTCGGGGGAGTCGCCGGTCAGGGCGTCGCGTTCGGCCGCCAACGTGCTCGCCAGGAGGCGCGCGGCCTCGATTTCGCTGTCCAGCAAATCCTCGAGCCGTCGTCGCGCATCCTCGATCATGGTCTAGTTCAGTTCGCCGTCGAAATGCAAAATCTTGGCGGCGACGCGTCCCGCGTCGATCTGGTAGGTGCCGCTCTGCACCGCGCGCTTGACGGCATCGACCTTCGCCGCGTTGACCACGGGGGCCTTCGCCACCGCTTCTTCGAACTTCTGCAGCGAACGGGCCGAATCGGTCAGCGTGACCTGATCGCCCGTCTGAGCCGCGGTTGTCGCCGCCGTCGCCGCATCGGCCGCCGGCTTGTCGGTCGCCGTGCTGCCGTTGCCGGCCGGCTTGACCGGTACGAGCGGCGCGGTCGCCGGATATCCGCTGATTTTGGTGGGCACCGACATTCCTCCCAGGGCTCTCACGCCCGTATTCCACGTTATCGTCTGCATCCGCAAGAACTTGAGCGCTTGCGCCCAGGTTTCGATTGCTCATTCTGTTATCGACTGTGACGGAGTTCTCTAGAGGGTCATCTAGAAAATTATTTCGACGACCTGCTCGGAACGGGCGATCCCTTCGACGATCCGTCCGGAGGACAAATTCTCGACCCTGACCCGCTGATTGATCAGGCCGTCGGTGAGCGCCCGGCCGGCCATGCGCACACTCATGCCGCCGCTGTCGGCGATCAGGGTCACCGTCTGGCCGCGCTGCACGGCCTTGGCTCCCAGTAATTGCTGGTTGGTCAGCACGGCGCCGCCGGCGATGGCCCGGCCGGCCGTCAATCCAATGAGCAACGCCGGGTCATCGAAAAACCCCAACGGCAGCGCCGTCAGATCACGCTGCTCGACGGTCACGTCCGCCGCCGTCAACACGCTGCCGGCGACGAGGGCATGCGCCGCCACCGCCACCACCGACGTGCCGACGACTCTGACGGGCACATAGAGGTGCCAGGCGGCGGGGGTCTCGCAGCGCAATTCAATGAGTACTCTGCTTTTCTCGCGTACGCCGGGAGCCACCGCGGATTTCACGCCGCTGTCACAGCGCCGCAAATGCAGGCCCGGTGGGATCGGACCCACTTGCAGCCGCTGCTTCTCGGTCGGCGGCGGCAACACCGCGGCGGCGGCCGACCTCGCTGCTGCCTCGAGCAGTGCGAGGTCTTGATAATCGGCCGCGGCAGCCGATGACGTCGCCGCGGCCGCCAGCGTCACGCAACCGATCAGCACCAAGCGCCGGCAATTTGGCGATGTTCGTATCATAAGGACTCTGAAGCAAGCTGCGTGCCATGGCCGCGCGCCGTCGGTCTCGTCACCCGTCTTGCCGCCGTGCCGCTCGATGCGGCAATTCCTTGCCGCGGCAGGCGCTTTGAGTCCGCCGCACCGGCCGGTCGTCCGGGCAAAACCGTGCTGTGCCTCACACAAGGCGCGCCATTCGCCACCTGGCACGGCTCTTGCTGAGTGTTCATCGAGGAGTATTCGCAACCATGTTCGACAACATCTTCGGCATTCACGAGCAAGCGCTGCTGCTGCACGGGCAGCGACTCGGCGTCCTGGCCAATAATCTGGCCAACGCCGATACGCCCAATTTCAAGGCGCGCGACATCGACTTCAGTGCCGTGCTCAGCGCCAGCAATGAGAATGCGCCGCTCGCGCTGTCCGTCACCGACGGCACACACATCACGCCGCAGGACGGCGGGTTTGCGGCCGGTGAACTCCAATATCGCATTCCGTATCAGGCGTCCCTGGACGGCAACACGGTCGAAATGCCGGTCGAGCAGGCCGCGTTCTCGGAAAACAATGTGCGCTACCAGGCGAGCCTGCAATTCATCAACAGCCGAATCGCGGAACTGCAGTTCGCGATCGCGGGCCAATAAGGAAACAGCATGTCGCTATTCAGCATATTCAACACCGCCGGCAGCGCGCTCAACGCGCAGACGATCCGGCTCAATACGACGGCGAGCAATCTCGCCAACGCCGAGAGCGTCAACGGCGACCCGACCAAGGTCTACCGCGCGCGCCATCCGGTGTTTCAGACGATGATGGATACATCCGAGCCGAGTTTCGACGGCGAGAGCGCGACCGCCGGAGTGCGTGTGCTCGGCGTCGTCGAGAGCACCGCCCCGCCCGTCATGCGCTACCAGCCCGACAGTCCGGCGGCGAACAAGGACGGCTATGTCTACGCGTCGAACGTCAACTCGATCGAAGAGATGACCAACATGATTTCGGCCAATCGGACCTTCGCCACGAACGTCGAGGCCATCAACACCGCCCGCGACTTGCTGCTCAAGACGCTTTCGATGGGCCGCTAGGCGATCAGGAACCACTCATGCAAGTCAACAATTCAGCAGTCACCCCGCCCGCGACCTCGACGGGTACCACCACCGGCACTGCATCGGGCACCGGCGCGGCCGCGAGCACCAGTCCCACCAGTCTGGGCGGAACCGATTTCTTGACGCTGATGTTGGCCCAGCTCAAGAACCAGGATCCGACCAGTCCGGTAGACAGCAACACATTTCTCTCCCAGCTCGCCTCCTTGAGCGAGGTGCAGGGCATCACACAACTGAACACCTCGTTCTCCGCCATGTCGAACTCGCTGGTTTCCGGACAGGCGCTGCAGGCGTCCTCGTTGCTCGGACATCAAGCGCTGGTGAGCAGTGCGACGGCGACGCTCGCCGCGAACGGCACGGTCACAGGCGCCGTCGCCGTGCCGCAGACGACTTCGGCGGTCACGCTCGACATCTCGAACAGCGGCGGCGTGCTGGTGCAGCGGATCAATCTCGGCGCGCAATCGACCGGACTTGCCAATTTCACCTGGAACGGCCAACAGGGCGACGGCTCGCAGGCGCCGGCGGGGCAGTACACCCTGAGCGCGCAAGTGGCCGGGGTGGCTTCCGGTACGGCGGTCAGCACCTACGTCAACGGGACTGTGCAAAGCGTGACCATGGGCGGCACCGGTACCACGGGGCTCACCTTGAACGTCGCGGGTCTCGGCAGCGTGCCGTTCAGCAGCGTCGAACAGATTTCCAATTAACAGGCTAAGTTCAGGAGTTTCCACATGTCGAGTTTCAGCATCGCTCTATCGGGATTGACCGCCTCCAGCTCGGATCTCGACGTCACCGCGAACAACATCGCGAACGCCGACACGGTCGGGTTCAAAGAATCGCGCGCCGAATTTGCCGACGTCTACGCCGCCGGGGCGGTGAATCTGAATACATCGGTCACCGGCGAGGGCGTGCGGGTCGCGAGCACCGCGCAGCAGTTCACGCAGGGCAACATCTCCACGTCGTCCTCGAACCTCGATCTCGCGATCAGCGGCAACGGATTCTTCACCCTGAAGGACGCGAACGGCGTCGTGTATTCGCGCAACGGCCAATTCACCCAGGACAACACCGGCAATGTGGTGAGCTCGACCGGCGCGGCGCTGCAGGTCTACCCGCCGCTGGCCAGCGGCGGTTTCAATACCGGTGCCTTGAGCGATTTGAATCTGGAATCGGCGCAAAGCGCGCCTCAAACGACGACCACGGGAACGGCGATTCTCAATCTGCCCGCGGGTTCCCCCGTGCCCACCGTCACGGCGTTCGATCCCACCAACTCGCTGTCCTACAACGAATCGACATCGACCACGGTGTACGACTCGCTCGGCGAATCGTATCCGGCCACGCTGTATTTCGTTCAGACCGCGGCTCCCAACGTCGTGAACGTCTATATGACCGTCAACGGCACCCCCGTCAACGCGACGACGGCGGCGCCGAACGGGGTTCCGCAGAGCCTGACCTTCTCAAATTCCGGTGCGGTGACCGCCCCGGCGGGCGGCGGCCTGACCTTCGGTGGGTTTACTCCGCCGGACGGCGCTCAGACGATGAACATGGCGTTCAATTTCAATCAGACCACGCAGTACGGCGGCGGCTTCGGGGTGACATCGATCACGCAGAACGGCTATGCGACCGGCCAGCTCAGCACCGTTGCGATCGACCCTTCGGGCATCGTCTCCGCCGTTTACACGAACGGGCGCTCAACGGAGCTCGGGCAACTCGCCATGGCGAACTTCCCCAACCCACAGGGCTTGCAGCAGTTGGGCGACACGGATTGGGCGCAAACCTACTCATCCGGAAATGCCGTACAGGGGACCGCCGCGTCGGCCGGATTCGGCAGCATCCAGGCGGGTGCCCTCGAGAGCTCCAATGTCGATCTGACCACGGAGCTGGTCAACATGATCACGGCGCAGCGATCCTTCGACTCCAACGCGCAGGTCATCACGACCGCCAACCAAGAGTCGCAGACCGTCATCCAGATCACACATTGATCGCAGCGATAAATCAGGACACTTGAAACATGGATAGAGGACTCTACGTGGCGATGACCGGGGCCAAGCAAATCATGCAGGCGCAGGCGGTCAACAACCACAACATCGCGAACGTCAATACCACCGGCTTTCGCGCCGACGCGGTGTCGTTCGCCAGCCAGCCCATCTATGGGCCGGGGTACGCCACCCGCGTCAACGCGGTTGCAGGCGACGCCGGGACGGACTTCTCGAACGGGGTCGTCAACACCACCAGCCGCTCCCTCGACATCGCGATCAACGGCAAGGGTTTCATCGCGGTGCAGGGCGCCGACGGCACCGAGGCCTATACGCGCGCGGGCGATCTGCGGGTGATGGAATCCGGGGCGGTCACCACGGTCACGGGTTTGCCGGTGCTCTCCGAGAGCGGACCGATCAGCGTGCCGCCCTCCACCCAGGTCACCATCGGCAGCGACGGCACCATCTCGGTGGTGCCGCTCGGCTTGAGTCCTGCGGCCCAAAGCCAGGTCGATCGCATCAAATTGGTCAATCCCGCGACCACGGCCCTGCAGAAGGGGACGGATGGACTGTTTCACTTGAAGGCCGGCGGCAAAGCGCCCACCGATGAAACCGTCGCGGTGACCTCCGGCGCATTGGAAGGAAGCAACGTCAATTCCGCGCAGTCCCTGGTGAACATGATCCAGCTGCAGCGCTTGTACGAATTTCAGATCAAGAGCATCAACTCCGCCGACACTGACGAACAGAGTGCCGAGCGCATGATGCTGACCTCGTAAGACAAAGGATATACACCATGGATCTCGCATTATGGGCCGCCAAGACCGGCCTCGACGCGCAAAACACCCAGATGGCCGTGATCGCCAACAATTTGGCGAACAGCAACACCACCGGCTTCAAGGCGGACCGGGCCGCCTTTCAGGACCTGATGTACCAGAACGTACAGCAGGTCGGCGCACAGAGCACGCAGAATACCCAGTATTCGACCGGCCTGTCGCTCGGTACCGGAGTGAAAATCGCGGCGACCGAAAAGAACTACAGCCAGGGCAGCGTTCTGCAGACCGGCGGTACGCTCGACATGTCGGTGACGGGTCTCGGATTCTTTCAAATCACCCTGCCCGACGGCACTCTGGCCTACACCCGCGACGGGTCCTTTTCCATGGATTCGCAAGGCAATGTCGTCACCGCGAGCGGCTTTCCCATATCGCCGGCGATCACCATTCCGATCAGCGCCCAGGCGGTCACGGTCGGCAACGACGGCACCGTGTCGGTGACCACGGCGGGCAGTGCGAAGCCGACCACGGTCGGCCAGATTCAGCTCGCGAATTTCATCAATGTCGAAGGGCTGCAGCCGACCGGCAACAATCTCCTGGTGGAGTCCGGATCGAGCGGCGCACCGCAGGTGGGAACGCCGGGGACCAACGGCCTCGGCTCCCTGCAGCAAGGTTCGCTTGAAACCTCCAACGTCAATACGGTGACGGAACTGGTCAACATGATCACCTGCCAACGCGCGTATGAGATGAACTCCAAGGCGATCAGCACCACGGACCAGATGCTGCAGTACCTCACGACGAACCTATCTTGATGCGTAACATGACTGCTCAGACGGCTCGACCGTATCGCGCCGCGCGGACGCTGGCGGCGGTCTCGACATTCAGCGCGCTGCTCTGCGCCTGCGGCATGTTTCCGGCGAAGGATCATAAGCCCGAGCCGGTCGTCGCACGCGTGTTGCCCCCGCCACTCCCGCGCACCGACGGCGCGATTTATCAGGCGGGCCAGCAGATGGAACTGTTTGCGGACCTCAAGGCGCGCCGCGTGGGCGACGTATTGACGATCGTGCTGAACGAAGTGACCAATGCCAGCAAGACCGCAACCACGACCACGGCCAAGACGACGACGGTCGCGGACTCCGCGCCCACGATTTTCGGACAGAGCATGACCCTCCGGGGCAGACCCGTCCTCTCCACCACACTCAACGGGTCCGATGCCTTCAGCGGCGCCGGAACCAGCGCGCAGAGCAACAGCCTGGCAGGCAGTCTCACCGTGACGGTGATTGGCGTTCAGGCCAACGGCAATCTCGTGGTGCAGGGTGAGAAAACGCTGAAACTCAATCAGGGAGACGAGTACGTGCACATCTCCGGGGTCATCCGCACGGCGGACATTGCCAGCAACAACACCGTCACCTCGGACAAACTCGCCGATGCGAAAATCAGCTACTCAGGCAAGGGAGTCATCGACAGTTCCAATCGCATGGGGTGGCTCGCACGGTTCTTCAACTCCGCATTTTCTCCGTTCTGAGACCGGGCATGCACACACTATCCAGAATATTGGCAATGACCCTCCTGACGCTCGCGGGCGCGTCTTTCGCGGGGGCCGAACGCATCAAGGACATGGCGCAGGTCCAAGGCGTACGCACCAACCAGCTGATCGGGTACGGATTGGTGGTGGGCTTGAGCGGCACCGGCGATCAGACCAGTCAGGCGCCCTTCACCGTGCAATCGCTGACGAATATGTTGGCGCAGCTCGGCGTGACCGTGCCGTCGAACGTCACACCGCAGCTCAAGAACGTCGCGGCCGTGTCGGTGCACGCAGTCCTGCCGGCCTTCGTGAAGCCCGGACAGACCATCGATATCACGGTCAATTCCATCGCAAACGCCAAGAGTCTACGCGGCGGTTCCCTGCTGGTGACTCCTCTGCACGGCCTCGATGGCCAGATCTACGCGATCGCCCAAGGCAACCTCATCGTCAGCGGCTTCGGCGTCGAGGCCAACGATGGGTCGAAGCTCACGGTCAATGTGCCGAGTTCCGGCCGCATTCCCAATGGGGCCACGGTCGAGCGCGCGGTCCCATCGCAGATTGCCCAAGGCGATTCCATCATCTTGAACCTCAACGATCCGGACTTTACGACGGCGACCCGACTGGTGGAGAGCCTGAACAAAGGAGTCGGCCCGGGCTTTGCCACCATCATCGACGGCGGCTCCATCCAAGTGCGGGCGCCCATCGATATCACCGAGCGCGTCGCCTTCTTGTCACAGATCGAAAACCTGCAAGTGGAGCCCGCCGACGCGCGGGCTCGCGTGATCATCAACTCGCGAACCGGCACCGTGGTGATCAGCAGCAATGTCACCGTGAGCCCGGCGGCCGTCTCGCACGGGTCGCTCTCGGTCACCATCAAAGAAGAGCAGACCGTCAGTCAGCCGGCGCCGTTCTCCAAGGTGGGGCAGACCGCGATCGTCACGAATTCCAGCATCAAGGTCGATCAAGGCTCGAACCGCATGTTCCTGTTCAAACCGGGCGTCGAGCTCGAACAGATCGTGCGCGCCGTCAACGAGGTCGGAGCAGCGCCCGGCGATCTCGTGGCGATACTCGAGGCCCTCAGAGAGGCCGGCGCCTTGAAAGCCGAGCTGATCGTGATCTGATGGCCGATTCATTACAACCCGTCGTCGCGATACCGGCGCCCTCCTCCGGCGCCAACACCTATACCGATCTGAACGCGCTCGCCGGGCTCAAAAAAGATTCCCATTCACCGCAGGCGCTGCACGCGATTGCTCAGCAGGTCGATGCGCTGTTTCTGCAAATGATGCTGAAGAGCATGCGCGATGCCACGGCCGGCGACGGCGAGGCGGACAGCAATGAGATGGGCATGTATCAGGACATGTTCGACAAGCAGATCTCGCTCACCTTGAGCCAGCATCAGGACTTGGGGCTGGGGTCGATCGTGACCCGCCAGCTATCCGCCGCGGCAGCGGCCGCAGCCCCGACGGCTCCGACGACTCCGGCGCAAGCCGCCGCTCCCGCAGGCACGACACCCGCAGGCACGGCCACCCCGGCGAGCGCGGCCGCCCCGTCGGACACGGCCACCTCATCGGGCACGGCCACCGACTCCGCCGCGGCGCCCTCGACTTCGATGCTGCAGAGCGCCGGCCGATTCGTGGACCAGGTGCTCCCCGCCATTACCCGGGCTGCCCGCGCGCTCGGCGTCAGTCCTCTGGGGATGCTCGCGCAGGCGGCGCTCGAAACCGGCTGGGGGATGCGCATGGCTCGAACCGCCGACGGCTCACCGAGTCTGAATATGTTCGGCATCAAGGCCGGCGACAGTTGGGACGGCGCGCGCGCCGGCGCGAGCACCCTGGAATTCAGCGGCGGCGTGGCGACCCCACGGCACACGGCGTTCCGCGCCTATGGCTCGATCGAGGAGAGCGTCGCCGACTTCGCCAACCTGCTCAAGACCTCCCCCCGTTATCGCGCCGCCATTTCGGCCGGCGGCAATGCGCAGGCCTATATCAACAGTATCGGTCAAGCCGGCTATGCGACCGATCCCGAGTACACCAATAAGTTAAATGAAATACTGAACGGCGTCACCTTGCACATGGCGCTCAACCTCCGCAGTACCAGACTTTAGATATGGGAATCGCGGCCGATATCCCCCGGATAGGCTGAATCGCGTCAATTTGGCTTGGCCTGGAGAGGATTCGTGTCAGATATATTTGGAATCAGCATTTCGGCACTGCAGGCGTTTCAAACCGCCCTGTCGGTCACCAGCAATAACATTGCCAACGCCAACACGCCCGGCTATTCCCGGGAAACCGCAAACCTCACCAACGCAGTGCCGCAGTCCGACGGGACCGCGCCGATCGGCGCGGGAGTCGAGGTGTCCTCCGTCAGCCGCGCATTCAGCCAGCTCGCCACCAACCAGTTGAATTCCTCGCAAAGCACCCTGGGCCAGCTCAACAGCCTGCAGACCTACACGAATCAAATCGACAATATCGTCGGCACCACCGGCGGCGGATTGAGTACGGCGTTGTCGAGTTATTACAGCGCGTGGTCGGGGGTGGCCAACGATCCCACGAGCTCTTCCGCGCGTCAGGCCCTGCTCAGCAGCGCCCAGGCCGTCGCCAGCGCCTTCTCCTCGACCGGCGGTCAACTGCAGGGCTTGAACTCGAGCATCGACCAGGGCATCACCGCCGATGTCACTCAAATCAACTCGCTCAGCAAGTCCATCGCGGCCTTGAACCAGCAGATCGCGGCGGGCACCGAAAACGACGGCGGCCAAGCGCCCAACGACTTGATCGATCAACGCCAGCAACTCGTTTCGAACCTCTCGCAGCTGGTCGGCGTCTCGACCACCACCGACAGCAATGGCGAACTGAGCGTGTTCATCGGCAACGGTCAAGCCCTGGTGCTGCAGAATAACGCCACGTCGCTCACCACCGTGCCCAGTCAATTCGATGCCTCGGAGTTGGACGTGGCGACATCCGCGAACCCCGGCAATCCAATCGGCAGCCAGATCACCTCCGGAGACTTGGGCGGCCTGTTCGCGGCGCGCGCCCAGGCCGTCGATCCCGCCATCAATCAACTGGGTCAAATTGCCACGGCACTCAACCAGTCCGCGAACTCACAGCAGAACGCCGGCCTCGATTTGACCGGCAACTTCGGCGCGAACCTGTTTTCGATCGCCGCACCGCAGGCGGTTTCCAGCTCGAACAACACCGGCAACGCCACCGCCTCGGTCAGCATCGCGAATGTCGGCGCGCTGACAGCAAACGATTACCTGTTGAAGTATCAGGGGGGCGCCTACAGCCTGACCAATGCCGCCGACGGCAGCGCGGTCGCCTTCACCGGCAACGGCACGGCGGGCAGTCCCCTGACCGCCGACGGACTCTCGATCGTCCTGTCGGGGACGCCCGCGTCCGGGGATCAATTTCTGATTCGACCGACCGCGCAGGCCGCCGGGTCGTTCAGCGTGGCGCTGACCAATGCCTCACAGATTGCCGCGGCCGGCGCGATCAAGACCTCCGCGGCCGACGGCAATGCCGGCAGCGCGACGATCAGCGCCGGCACGGTCGAAACGGCATCGAATCCTGATTTGCTCGACACGACCAACATCGAGTTCACCAGCGCGACGGCCTATTCGATCAACGGCGCCGGCAGCTTCGCCTATACGTCGGGCGGCACCATCGCGCAGAACGGCTGGCAGGTGCAAATCTCCGGCACCCCCGCCGCGGGCGACGTCTTCACCGTGCAAGGCAACGCCGGCGGCACCGGCGATAATCGCAACGCCCTGGCGAGCGCCAATCAACAGTCGCAGGGGATCCTGACGGGCGGCACCATCAGCGTCAACGGCGCGGTCAGCGCGTTGATCACGGGCATCGGCAGCCAGGCGCAACAGGTCAATACCTCCCAGACCGCTCAGTCGGCCGTGAATACCCAAGCGGTGCAAAACTCGCAGTCTGTCTCGGGCGTCAACCTCGATGAGGAAGCAGCCAACCTGTTGCAGTGGCAGCAGGCCTACCAGGCGGCGGCACAAGCGCTCGCGATCGGAAAGAGCACGTTCGACTTTTTCATGAGCTCGATCAACGGCACGTACTCGTAAGGATAAGGTCATGCGCGTCACTCAAAGTCTCAATCAAACGCAGTTCCTCACGGCCATCGACGCCCTCGAATCGAACATCTCGCAAACTCAAAACCAGGTCTCCTCGGGGTTGGCCTTCACCACTCCCGCGCAAGATCCGATCGCCGCGGGCGCGGTCAGCAACTACGATCAGGCGCTGGCGCAAAGCAATCAATACACCGCGAACGGCAACAGCGCCCAATCCAGCCTGCAGACCGAGGAGAGCACGTTGACGCAGGTGCAAGACCAGCTGCAGAGCCTGCGCAGCCTCGCACTCGAGGCCAATTCGGGCACCCAGTCGAGCGCGGATCTGAGCGCGCTGGCTCAGCAGGCATCCCAGATCCAGAGCACCCTGTTGTCGCTCGCCAATACCCAAAACGCCGGCGGCGGGTACATATTCGGCGGGTTCGCGGCGCAAACGCAGCCGTTCGCCGCCACCGCGGGCGGCGCGAGCTACGCCGGCGATCAGGGGAGCCCGCAGGTGCAGATCGCCGCCGGACAGACCATCGCCGCCGGCGACAACGGCGATGCGGTGTTCAATCAAATCAAGACGGGCAACGGCTCGTTCACCGTCACCGCCAACGCCGCCAATACCGGCTCCGGTTTGATCGGTGCGGCGACCGTGTCGGGCGACGCGAGCTACGCCGGGGGCGCCTATACCATCAACTTTACCGCCGCGAATGCCTACCAGGTGCTCGATGCCGGCAGCAACGTCGTCGCGTCCGGCACCTATACGTCCGGTCAGGCCATCACGTTCGCGGGCGCGCAGGTGACCTTGAGCGGCGCGCCGGCCGCGGGCGATTCCTTCAGCGTGGCGCCGAGCACCAACCAGAGCCTTTTCACCACGGTGCAAAATCTCGTCAACGCCATACAAACGGCATCGAGCGGCAATACCGGCGGCAGCACCAGCTTGAACAATTCGATTGCCGGCGCGTTGAACGACCTCAGCCAGGCCATCAGCCACACCTCCAGCGTGCAATCGAGCGTCGGCGACCGGCTCAACACCATCACCACGCAGCAGTCGCTCGCGGTCAGCCAGCAGACTCAGCTGCAGAAGTCGATCTCGGCTCTGCAGGGTCTCAACTACGCGGGTGCGATTACCACTCTGGATACGCAGAACACGACGTTGAGCGCCGCGCTGCAGGCGTACACGCAGACCCAGGGCCTGTCGCTCTTCAAATTCATCTCCTGATCGCCAGACGCACCGCGCGAGACTCATTGATGATGGCTGCCGGCGCCGTGAACGTGGCCGTGCTCCAACTCT
>Ga0181537_10000565_pt1 | contig 34834 bp, 33 predicted proteins | sample PEATcosm2014_Bin_39_FD_119765 | JGI IMG/M metagenome (GOLD analysis project Ga0181537, IMG submission 119765) | Peatland microbial communities from MTU Mesocosm Facility, Houghton, MI, USA - PEATcosm2014_Bin23_10_metaG | ecosystem: Environmental > Terrestrial > Soil > Wetlands > Peat | place... | reverse complement strand
TTTGAGCGCGGCAAAGATGCTTTCGAAAATCCATTTGCCGTCGTCGCTGCCGAGCAGCGGTTCGCAGGCGCGTTCGGGATGCGGCATCAGGCCGGCCACGTTGCGCTTTTCATTGCAGATGCCCGCGATGTTTTGCAGCGCGCCGTTGGGATTTGCGGTGTCGGTCAGGTTTCCGCTGGCGTCGCAATATTGCCAGAGGATTTGATTGTTGGCCTTGAGCTTCGCGAGCGTTTCTTCGTCGGCAAAATAGCAGCCTTCGCCGTGGGCGATGGGCACGCGCAGGATTTTTCCCGACGGAATCTGGCTGGTGAAGGGCGAGTCGTTCGTGGCGGTCTTGAGAAAAATATTTTCGCAGTGGAATTGCAGGTCGCGATTGCGGATGAGCGCGCCGGGCAGCAGGCCGGCTTCGGTGAGGACTTGGAAGCCGTTGCAGACGCCGAGGACGAGCCCGCCGTTGTCGGCGAATTGCTTCACGGCCTGCATCACGGGGCTGAACCGCGCGATGGCGCCGCAGCGCAGATAATCGCCGTAGCTGAATCCGCCGGGGACGATGACGCAATCGGCGTCGCCGAGCGACGCATCTTTGTGCCAGACGAGCCGCGCGGAGTGGCCGAAGTGCCGCACGGCGTGGACGGCATCCTGGTCGCAGTTGCTGGCGGGAAATTGGAGGATGGAAAAGTTCATGTGGTTAAATCGTTGCATCGTTGAATCGTGAATCGTCGCTCGGTGCAACGATGTAACGATTCAACAATTCACGCTTCATTCGATTTCCAATTTGTAATCTTCAATCACCGGATTGCTCAAAAATTTGTGGCACGCCTCGTCGAGCGATTTGCGCGCGGCCTCCTTGTCCGCGCCGTCGAGTTCAATCTCCAGAAATTTGCCGACGTGGACGGCTTTGATGCCGTGGTGCCCCATCTGTTCAAGCGCGCTCTGGACGGTTTTGCCCTGCGGGTCCACGACGGCCTTTTTTGGTGTGATGATGATTTTTGCTTTCATGCTCGCGCAAAAGAATTTTGCGAGAAATTTCCGCGGTGTGCGAGAAATTTCTGAATGTGTAAAAATTTCAAGCCGCGAGAGAAGTTGAATTCCCCGGCGCACTGCGCCATTGTTCACGCATGATTGCCTCTGAACAATCCGATGAAGCTCCGGTCTGCAACATCAGCGAGACGCGCAAGCCCGTCGAGCCATGCACCATCGTCATCTTCGGCGCAAGCGGCGACCTCACCGCGCGCAAGCTCATCCCGGCGTTTTATCATCTCGCCAAGGAAAAGCAGATGCCGCCGACGTATCGCATCATCGGCTTCGCGCGGCGCGAGAAGACGGACGAATCGTGGCGGGCGGAATTGCGCGCGGCGCTCGACCAGTTTTCCCGCACGAAGCCCGTGGACGAAAAAGTCTGGAAGGAATTTTCCGCGAATTTTTTTTATTGCATCGGAGATTTGACCGACGCGGCGGCGTATCAAAAATTGGAGCAGAAACTGACTTCGTTCGGCAGCGCGCCCTTGCGGAAAAATCTGCTTTTTTATCTCGCGACGCAGCCCAGCCAGTTCGGCGCGGTCGTCGAGCAATTGCATGACTCAAAATTGTTGCACAAAAACGGCAGCGAACACGGCTGGCAGCGACTCGTCGTCGAAAAACCGTTCGGCCACGATCTTGCGTCCGCGCAGGCGCTGAACACCGAGCTGACGCGCTACGCGCACGAGTCGCAGGTCTGCCGCATTGACCATTATCTCGGCAAGGAAACCGTGCAGAACATCTTGATGTTCCGCTTTTCCAATTCCATTTTCGAGCGGCTCTGGAACCGCGAATCTGTTGACCACGTCCAGCTCACAGTCAGCGAAAAACTCGGCGTGGGCGAGCGCGGCGGTTATTACGAGGAAGCCGGCGCGATCCGCGATATGGTGCAGAACCACATGCTGCAAGTCCTCGCGCTCATCGCGATGGAACCGCCCGTGTCGCTCGAAGCCGAGGCTGTCCGCGACGAAAAGGTGAAGCTGCTTAAATCCATCCGTGCGCTGACGCCCGACGACGTGGCGAAACAAGTGGTGCGCGGGCAATACTTCGCCGGCGCGATTGACGGCCAGCCGCGTCCCGGCTACCGGCAGGAACCGAAAGTGAAACCCGATTCCAACGTCGAGACTTACGTCGCGTTGAAACTGCTCATTGACAACTGGCGCTGGTCGGGCGTGCCGTTCTATTTGCGCACCGGAAAAAATCTGCCGATCAGCGCCAGTGAAGTGCGGATTCAATTCCGTCCCACGCCCAGCGTTTTGTTCGCCGCGCAATGCGGACAAAAACTGGACTCCAACGCGCTCACCCTGCGCCTCCAGCCGAACGAAGGGATTTCCCTTCGTTTCAACGGCAAGGTTCCCGGCATCAGCGTCGGCGTGCGGCCGGTGCGGATGCACTTCAGCTACGATTCCGAGTTCGGCGCCTATACGCCCGAAGCCTACGAACGCCTGCTGCTCGACGCCATCTCCGGCGACGCGACGCTTTTCATCCGCCGCGACGAAGTCGAGACCGCGTGGCAGATCGTGGATTCCATCCGCAAAGGCTGGGAAGGCAAGACTCTGACGAACCGCGAATTTTACGCCGCCGGAACGTGGGGACCGATAGCCGCCGACGACCTGCTCGCGCAACTTGGCCACGTCTGGCACGAGCCGCTGGTGATAAAATGATTTTCTCATGGCGAATTTTGAACTCATTTCCTTCGCCAACGCCGATGAACTGGCCGCGCGTGCCGCCAGCGCGTGGCTGGACGAAATCGCAGCGGCCAACCACGCGGCCAGACCGCATTGCGTCGCACTTTCCGGCGGACGCATCGCGCTGAAATTTTTCACGTCCGTCGTCGCGCAAACCAAGGCGCGCGAAATCTCGCTCGGCCTCGTCCATTTTTTCTGTGCGGACGAACGCTGCGTTCCGCCGGACGACGCGGAAAGCAATTTTCGCGCGGCGCACGAACTCCTGTTCGCGCCGCTGCGCGTCAACGACGCGCAAATCCATCGCATCCACGGCGAAGATTCGCCGGAAATCGCCGCGCAAAAAGCCACGATGGACATTTCCCACGTCGCGCCAAAAAATTCCGCCGGCCAGCCGGTTTTGGATTTGATTTTTCTAGGCATGGGCGAAGACGGCCACGTCGCGTCTTTGTTTCCGGGCAAAATGGAAGGGAAAATGCCCGCCGATATTTTCTGTGCCGTGAACAATTCACCCAAGCCGCCGCCAGATCGCGTCACGTTAAGTTATGCCGCCATAGCCGCCGCAAAAAATGTCTGGGTGCTGGCTTCGGGCGCGGGCAAGGAAACGGCGCTGCGCGAATCGCTTTCGCCGTCAGGCAAAACTCCGCTCGCCCGCGTCATCCAATCGCGTTTCCGCACCAAAATTCTCACCGACATCCGACCGGGTTAATCCTGCAACCAGAGGGTTAATCGGGGTTTTCACCGGAAAAATTGTCTCAAAACCAGACACGCTTGAAAAAGTTTAATCCGGACGAAAAATATTTTGATTTTTTTTGAACCCAATGCAAGGTTGCGCGGTCTTAAATTGCAACGAATGAATTTCGCTGTTCGTTTAGGGTTGGCAGAGAGGTTTTGCTCGTGGCGCGGCTCGGACAGCGACCCCAAGTTGGCCCGCCACCCTTCTGAGCGCCTGGGTGAAGGCGTATAAACCTCGTCACCAAGAGAGGCCGGACGCAAGTCCGGCCTTTCGTCTTTTGTAGTGAATAACAAGCCGGAAATCCGCATTGATTGAGGCGCAAAAAACAATTAACCTTTTCGACGCATGAAACATCAGCTTGATTTCGAAAAGCCGATCACTGAACTCCAGAACAAGCTCGAAGAACTCCGCAAACAACCGGAAAAACATTCGCTCGGCATCAGCTTCGAGGAAGAAATCCAGATCATCGAACGCAAGCTCGAAGAAACCCGGCGGCAGGTTTTTCTCAACCTCACCGCCTGGCAACGTGTCCAGCTCGCGCGCCATCCCAAACGTCCATACACGCTGGATTACATCAGCAAGGCGTTCACCGATTTTCAGGAACTCCACGGCGACCGTTTGTTCGCCGACGACCGCGCGATGGTCGGCGGTTTTGCGAAACTGGGCGAACATCGCGTCGTCGTCATCGGCACGCAAAAAGGCCGCGACACGAAGGAAAACATTCTGCGCAATTTCGGCTCGGCGCATCCCGAAGGTTATCGCAAGGCTTTGCGTTTGATGCGACTCGCGGACAAATTTTCTCTGCCAATCATCACTTTGATTGACACGGCGGGCGCGTATCCCGGCGTCGCCGCCGAGGAACGCCATATTGCCGAGGCCATCGCCGTCAATCTGCGCGAAATGACTTTGCTCGAAGTGCCAATCATCGCCGCCGTGATCGGCGAAGGCGGTTCCGGCGGCGCACTAGGAATTGGTGTCGCGGATCGGGTTTTGATCATGGAGAACGCCTATTACTCGGTCATCAGCCCCGAAGGTTGCGCGGCGATTTTGTGGAAAGACCGAGCCAACGCCGCCAAGGCCGCCGCCGCTTTGAAAATCACCGCGAAAGATTTGCTTCAATTAAAACTCGTGGATGAAATCGTTCCTGAACCGCTCGGCGGCGCGCACACGGACATGGCGTTGACGGCGGCAAACCTGAAAACGCACCTGCTCAAGCATCTCGAAGAAATTCTCGCGCTGCCAATCGCCGAACGCTTGAAATTGCGCTACGACAAATTCCGCGCCCACGGGCATTTCATCGAAAAGGTCGAGCCTGCCGAAAATGGCGCCGTTCCCCAGGCCGCCGGATAAACCAAGTGCTTTACCCGCTCACCTTCCATCCGATTTTCAAGGAACGCGTTTGGGGCGGACGCGAAATCGAAAAGCTTTATGGCAAAAAACTCCCGCCCGGCAAATATGTCGGCGAATCGTGGGAAATTTCCGACCGGCCAAATGACGAAAGCGTCATCGCCAATGGAAGTCTCGCCGGAAAAAGTTTGCGCTGGCTCATGGAAAATTTTTCGCACGAAATCCTCGGCGACGCAAACCCGGCGGGCGAAAATCGTTTCCCGCTTTTGATCAAAATTCTCGACGCACGGGAAAAGCTGTCATTGCAAGTCCATCCGCCCGCGAGCAAAGCCGCCGAACTCAAGGGCGAACCAAAAACAGAAATGTGGTTCATCGCCGACGCCGCGCCCGACGCTGAACTTTTTGTCGGACTCAAACGCGGCGTGACGCGTGGGGAGTTCGAGAAAAAAATCCAAACCGGCGAAATCGCTGAATGTATCCATCGCGTGACCGTGCGCGCTGGCGACGCGATGTTTCTGCCGAGCGGTCGCGTTCACGCCATCGGCGCGGGACTTGTGATCTTTGAGATCCAGCAGAATTCGGACACAACCTATCGCGTGTTCGACTGGAACCGCGTCGGGCTTGACGGCAAGCCGCGCGAATTGCACGTCGCGCAATCGCTCGCGAGCATTGATTTTAATGACTTTGAGCCGAAACTGGTTTCTGAAAAATTTTCAGGCGACGGAAAAATCAGATCGCGCCTGCTCGTGCGCGACAGGCTTTTCAATGTCGAGAATCTGGAAATGAAAGCGGGCGCGGTTGCAAAACTGAAGGAACAAAAATTGAAAATCGTCGCCGCAGTGAGCGGACAAATTCAAATCAAAAGCAATTCGGAAACTGTAAGTTTGCCCGCCGGACAATTTTGTTTGATTCCAGCAAGCTTGGAACGGGCGGAGATTTTGGCGAAATCGTATGCGGCAGTTCTTCGAGTTGAGGCAAATTAATTCAGCGACAAATCATCCGGAATCTGCGAGAGCAGTTTGTTTTTCCAGCCGCCCTTGCTTTTCAAGATTTTCTGCCAGAGCTGATCTGGCGGCGTTTCAAAGACCAGTTCGAGCGACGCGGGAAACGTCAGCCACGCCTTGCGTTTCAATTCTTCCTCGAGCTGGCCGGGACTCCAACCCGCGTAACCGGCGAAGAGCCGGACTTTTTTCGTGGAGGAAAAAGATTCGCCGACATCCACAAGTTCGTCGAGCGAATGGCCGAGGCTCAGGTTGGGAAAAACATTCGCGTCGGGAATGAAATTGTCCGCGTGCAGAAAGCTCAAGGCCGTCGGCTGCACCGGCCCGCCTAGAAACAGCGGTGCGTGTTTGAGAGTGTCGGGCAGATTGGCGACGATCATCTCGCCGACCTTGTTGCCGCTTGAACGGTTCAGCACGAGGCCGAACGCGCCCTCGGCGCTGTGTTCGCAGATGAGGACGACGCTGCGATGAAAAAACGAGCCGGTCAAATCGCCGCCGTCCAGCAGCAACTTGCCTTTGAGAATTTTCACCGGATCGCCCATTGCCGGAGCCAATGTGCATCAGGATTGCGCCGATGGCAAAAAATAAAACCGCCAGGTCACGAAGGGCAAAGAAAAACGCGGAAACCAAAGTTTCCGCGTTTGAATCTGAAGATTAAATCCCTTGCGTCTTGGCGGTCAGAGCGACTTCACTTTTTTGACAATCGCCGCCGCGTCAATGGCAAATTTCGCGAGCAGCTCTTCAGCCTTGCCGGAATGCGGCAGGCTGGTGACGGCCAGCTTGTGAACCTTGATTCCTTCCACGCTCAATTCGCCCGCGACCGCGTCGCCCAAGCCGCCTTCGGCATAATGATCCTCGACGGTGATGACGGTGTTGTGCGTCTTTTGCGCGGCGGCGAGGATTTCCTTTTTGCCGAGCGGCTTGATGCTGTAAGCGTCAACGACCGTGATGTTGATGCCTTCAGCCTTCAATGCATCGGCGGCTTTGAGCGCCTCAAACAGCGTGACGCCCGCAGCGACGACGGTTACTTTGTCGCCCGTGCGCAAAACTTTCGCGCCGCCAATCGGAAATTTTTCATCGTTGCCGTAAATGACCGGCGTCTTCGGGCGCGAGGTGCGGAGAAAAAAGATTCCGCGGTTCAACGCCATCTGTTCGAGCAGTTTTTCCGCGCAGACTGCGTCGCTCGGATACAAAACCGTGCTGCCGACGACCGCGCGCATCATCGCCAGATCTTCCAGCGCCATCTGCGACGGGCCGTCCTCGCCGATGCTCACGCCGACGTGCGACCCGACGAGCTTGAGGTTCGCCTGCGAAATTCCCGCGACGCGGATCTGGTCGAACGCACGCGTGAAAAACGTGGCGAACGTGGACGCGAACGGAACCTTGCCGCGCGTACCGAAACCGGTGGCGACGCCGACGAGGTTTTGTTCGGCGATGAAACATTCGGTGGAACGTTCCGGGAATTTTTTGAAAAACTTTTCCGCGTAGGTGGAATTTTTCGTGTCGCCGTCCATCGCGACGACGCGCAAATCGGCCTCGCCGATGCGGACGAGCGCCGCGCCGTAGGCTTCGCGCGTGGCGATCAGATCGCCGAGCTTGTAATTGATCGGTGGATAACTCGCCGGGATTGCGTTGGCCGGAGCGGGCAATTGATTTGGCGCGGGAATCGGAACGCCGATGCCGGATTTGGCGCTCGGCTGAAGTTCGGCGATCGCCTTCGCGGCTTCCTCCTTGTTCAACGGTTTGCCGTGCCAGCCGTCCTTGTCCTGCAAAAATGAGACGCCCGCGCCCTTGTAAGTTTTTGCGATGATGACGAGCGGCTGGTCGTTCAATCCGACGCCGCTCAACACTTCGGAAATCTCCTCGAGATCGTGGCCGTCGATGACTTCCGTACGCCAGCCGAAAGCTTCAAACCGCTTCGCATAAACGCCGACGTCATGGCCGAACGCCGTCGCCTGACTCTGGCCGAGACGGTTCGCGTCCACGATGGCGATCAAATTATTCAGCTTGTAAATTCCCGCGAGCGATGCCGCTTCCCAAACCGCGCCTTCGGCGATTTCACCGTCGCCGAGCAGGACGTAAGTGTTGTAATCCAGCTTGTCGAGCCGCGCGGCGAGCGCCATGCCGACACCGACGCCCAAACCTTGCCCGAGCGAACCCGTCGCCACGTCCGCAAACGCAAGGCGCGGCGTGGGGTGACCTTCGAGTTCGCTGTCGAACTTGCGGAGCGTCGCCAGTTCAGCGACGGGAATGAAACCATTCTCCGCCCACGCGGCGTAAAGCAGCGGCGCGGCGTGGCCCTTCGATAAAATGAAACGGTCGTTGTTGTAATAGTGCGGATTCTTCGCATCGTAGCGCATCTGGCTGAAAAACAGCGCGGCCACAACGTCCGCCGCCGAGCAGCACGAGGTCGGATGTCCGCTGCCCGCCGCGGTCGTGGAGGTGATGGAATGAATCCGCAGCTGGTTGGCGATGCCCTTCAAAAGTTCAATGTCGTTGTCAATCATGGAACGCGAAGTCTACGCGAGGAATTGCGAAAGCCAAGAATGAAAATCGCCGGAACGAAGATTATTGCGGCAGGACATGGCTGGGAACCGAGCAGGTCGGCGGCACGCCGATTGCACCAATCGTGTAAGTTCCGCCGGAAGGACAAACTGGAAAAACTCCATTTTGAAGATACGGCAATAAATCCTCCGCCGCCGGAACCGCGCCTGCGGCTTTGTTGTTCTCCAAAGCCCACTGGTTTTTTGCCGCGTCAATCTGGCGGAGATTATTGATGCAATGGTTGCGTTCGGCGATGACTTGCGCGTCCGCGTCCGCCTGCGCCGCCGCGCGCGCCTGCTGGTTTTCCGTCTGGACTTGCTGCAACTGCTCCTGCTGCTGTTGCGCGGCGGTGATCGTGTTTTTCAATTGCTGGGACAATTGGTCGTTCGCCGCCTGCAACTGCGTGACCTGGTTCCGCAGGCGCGGCAAATCCTGGTTCTCCGCGCGCAGCCGGGAAACCTCCGCATTTTGCAGATCGGCGCTGGAAGCCTTGAGTTGATCCAATTGCGTCTGCAACTGTTCCGCCTGCTGTTTGGCCGCATTCAGCGAAGTGAGAGCCTCATCCTTCTGGCGGTTCGCCGAAAAGAGAAAAACCTCGCTGGCAAGGAACGCGACGACCAGCAACCAGAGAACCCAGCTTTTCATTTTCATGGCTGCATCTGTTTTCCACATTTCGCGCTTGGCCGTCAAACACGAAATGAAAAAACCTTGCGCACGCGAATCCGGCAAAGCGGGATTTGATTTTGTCTGGCGGGCTTGACAAGCAAATCAAAACCATTTACACGGCAACCATGCGATTGCGAATTTTTATCGCGTCCGGCCTGCTTGCCGCAATGACGGCATGGGCTGATGAAAAACTGCCGCTGCTCAAAACCGGCAGCGAAGTTTACAGCAACGTCACCGTCCTCTCATCCACGGCCACCGACGTTTTTTTCACTTACAACAATGGTGGGAACGACAAGGGTATGGCCAACGCGAAGCTCAAGGATTTAAGCCCGGAATTACAGAAACATTTTCATTACAATGCCGCAAAAGCGGGCGCGGTCGAACAAAAGCAGGCTGCGGCCAACACCCGATATTACTCTTTTATCACCGGTCAGGCCGCCACGCGTCCGCCAGATGAAAGCCGGGAGCAACCCGCTCCCGCCGCGCACGCCCAGCAGGCTTTATGGAGAACAGATCTGCCCGGCGCCTTGGATCAGGCGCGCTCGGAAAACAAATTGGTGCTGCTCGATTTCACCGGTTCCGACTGGTGTCCGTGGTGCATCAAGTTCGATCAGGAAGTCTTGTCCACGGGCGAATTTGCAAACTATGCCGGAAGCAAACTCGAGCTCGTGAGGCTTGATTTTCCGCGCCACACCGAACAGGACGCCGAACTCAGACAGGCCAATCATGAATTGTTTCAAAGATTCAATGTGGATGGTTATCCCACTTATATTTTGTTGAACTCGTCCGGAAAAGAATTGGGACGGCAGGTTGGCTATGCCAAAGGCGGGCCAAGCGCTTTCATCGCGGAACTGGACGGCTTCAGCAGACAATAAATCATTTGCACAAAGGCACGACGTTCACGATTTATCTGTCGGGTGCGAATCTGGCGAAATAAATTTAATTCCCCAAATACTCGCGCGGATCAACAATTTTTCCCGCGATCGCGCTCGCGGCCACGGTCATCGGCGAGGCGAGAAACACTTTCGATTCCTTGTCGCCCATGCGGCCGGGGAAATTCCGGTTCGTTGCGCTGATGCAGTTGATGCCCGCCTTGTTGATGCGGCCAAATGTGTCCACCGGCCCGCCGAGGCACGCGGCGCAGCCGGCGTTCTCGGTCATCTGCACGCCCGCGCCCACGAGAATCTGCCAGACGGTTTCGTTGCCCCAATAAGTCGTCTGCAAATCGTGAACAATTTCTGGAGTCGCGGGAACGCCAAAAGTATCAATCGTCACCTTGCGTCCGCGCAAAATTTTTGCGAACTCCACGAAATCGCTCGTCTTGCCGCCGGTGCAGGAACCGACATAAGCGCGATCCAATTTTGTGTCGCCCATGTCCTTCGCTTTTTTGCGCTGGCCGGGATCGGGATGGCACGCGACGGTCGGTTCGAGCTTGCTTAAATCAACGACCATCTCGTAGACAAATTTTTCGTCGCGATCACGTTCGACGGGAGTGTAATTGCGTTTCGTGCCATTCGTTTGCGTGCGCGCGTCCACGTATTCCTGCGTGCGCGAATCGAATTCAAAAACGCCATTTTTTCCGCCCGCTTCAATCGCCATGTTCGCGATGGTCATGCGGTCATCAATGGAAAGCGATTTCACGCCTTCACCGTCGAATTGCATCGCGCGATACGTTGCGCCGTCGAAACCGATTTCGCCGATGCAATGTAGGATCACGTCCTTCGCCATCACGCCCGGCTGTAATTTTCCTTCGAGCCGGAAGTGCATCGTCTCGGGAACTTTGATGAGCAACTTGCCCGTGCCCATCACGAAGCCCGCGTCCGTGTTGCCGATGCCGGTGGCGAACAGATTGAACGCGCCCGCCATGCACGTGTGCGAATCCGTGCCGAAAAGAATTTCGCCGGGGCGCGTGTGGCCTTTTTGCGGCAACGCCGTGTGGCAGACGCCCGCGTAACGCGAACCGTATTGCTTGTTCAACATTCCCTTGCTCGCGTCGAAATGCCAGTGGCCGTTCGGGTCGTCAATCACGTCGTAAAAATACGGGATGTCCTGCTCCTTCACGAAATCGCGGAGGATGTCCACGTTGCGGTTGGATTTCGAGTCGGCGGTGAAAATGTAATGGTCGGGGATGATGACGATTTTATTTTTGTCCCAGACCTTCGCCGTCTTGCCGAACTCGCGCTTGAAGACGCCGATCGTGCCCGGCCCGCAAACGTCGTGCGTCATGAGCACGTCGGCGTTGACCCAGATGTTGTCGCCGGCCTGCACGCTCGTCTTGCCGGACGCACGCGCGAGTAATTTTTCCGTCAAAGTCATAGTCTTAAGAGAATAGCTGATGAACCGGCTGACTTCAACTGAACAAACGGTAAACTGAATTAGCCGATCAATTGTATTGGCCTTGGTGATTTCAAACGTCGAACGTCCGGCACGCGAAAATCCGCATCAATAATTTTCTCGCGTTTAAGTTTGGAAAGAACTGGTTCGGCGTGCTGGCGTTTTACTCCGTGTTCAAAGCACACGCGCATCACATCAACTTCATTCTGCAAATTGCCTGCTCGTAACAGATGCTCTAACTCGCGCTCAAAGGCTGAAACTTTGCTCGGTCGAAAATCGTCAATCGGAAGAAAAGTTTGCCCGGGAGTAATGTCTTCGCGGTTGATGTCAAAATCCGCCTCGCCGTTAAGTTCATCTTGTGACCATGCGACTTGGAGGAATTTATCTATTCCCAACGGATGTCCTGAACCAAAAATTAAGCCGTAAATGTTCGAACTCTTTTTGATTGAAAAGGGAGCCAGATAGTAGCCGCTGTCCTTTGGCAAAAAACCGCGATAATAATCCAAGACCTTCCGATGCACATGAAACGAATCGTCCGGTCGGGTGATTTTCTGTTTTATCGCCGGGTGATCTCTGAATCGGTGGAGTGTCGAAGACGAAATGAAGAAGAGAAAATCACACGTTGGAAAATTGACAAGTTGACGGAAAACATCATGCGTGACGTGATCCACGCCGCATTGGTCAATGAAGACCAGTTTAGAACTATGAGAATTTCCGAGTGCCGACTTACATTCTGCAAATGCGTCTTCAAATTTGAGTTGGCGAATGTCAAAAGTAACGCCGGATAATCTGAAGCCGAATTTTTCGATATTGGCCTCAAGCTGTTTGATTTTAGTCGGGCTTTTATCGAAGAAGTGAACGGAGATTTTCACTTTGCTCCATCCAGCCAAACTGCTGCATTCGTTTAGTTGCTTCAAAATACGAAGCGGACTGCCCAATTCCCCATTTGAATCCGTTCCCGGGCCGGCAAAGAAATCGAACAAATGAATTCCAGACCGAAAAGGTTTTTCCGGGGACAGAAAGACGGGCAACCATTCTCGTGTATAGAGCTCGAAGATTTGAAGTTTTGTCAGTGTGCCTTCGTCGAACGGCTTCTCATGGAAGTTCGTCGAGCGCATGGTGAATCAGGCAAGAGCCAATCCTTCTAACAAAGATGAACGAGTAGCCAAGCAGGGCACAGTGGACTCTTGTCGTTCTGGAAATTCATCATAAGTTCGTCCATCCAGCATACGTCCGGTCTGGCTTTTGCGGACGCCACCCCATTGCTTGAAAAAGAAAGCAACATTGGCTTGACGACATTGAGCATGAATATTGCGCACCCATTCAAGCATCATAGGGCGAGCACCTGGCCCACTTTCGCCTCCCACAATCGCCCAATCAATTAAATCCAAATTAAAGCACCCAAGGTCTTCAAGAAGTGGCTCGATTGAAAGAAAACGAACAACAACTTTTGCATCTCGCAAATGATCAATTCGTGGGAGGCCGTGTTTTTTATTCTCAACACTCACACCCCACCAGATGTGTGGTAATTTTGCGGCAAAACGCAATTTAGTATTCAAAAGATCGCGCATTCGTTCAGAACGTTTTGTCAGGACTTGGTAAGTGTGCCAATTGGCCGCGCTCATGACACGCGCAACAGAAATAATATAAGCATCTGGCACGTCTTGATGAAATAAATCGCTCATCGAATTAACAAAAATCATTCGTGAAGAACTCCATCGCAAAGGATCGCCAAGTTTCTCCTTAACAACACGCAAATCAAAACCACGCTCAAAAGGATGGCCGGGCACTCCGCGAAAGCGTTCCGCGAAAGTTTCCGCGTAGCAATGGAGGCAGCCAGGGCTGATTTTCGAACAGCCGCGAACTGGATTCCATGTTGCGTCAGTCCATTCAATTTTGGAGTTATCAGCCATAGCGTAGTTCTTTAATAACGAAAATATAAACCAATTTCATTAAAAATAATTTTTAAACATTTCAGCAGTCACCCTGCCGCATCCAGCCGGAGCAGGCAATGGCCGTAATCCACGACGGGCTGGCCGGGCGTCGGCAGATGTTGCTTCGGAATCTGGTAGAGCCGTCCGCGTCCCTGCACCACCGCGCCGGCCTTGCGCAACACGGCAAGGTGCTTGGACGCCATGTCCGGGCTGCACCCGACGGCTTTGGCCAGTTCCCGCACCATGCGCGGCTCGCCCGCGCTCAATTCCTTGAGAATCTTCCAGCGCGCGGTATGGCCGAGGGCGTCCGCCAGCAGGTTCAGATTGGGCAAAGGTTGGATTGCCACGGTCTTTTGTGCGTCAGATGCGGTGTTCATTGGGTCAAAATAATATTCCGAACGGGGAAACAAGGCAATGGCGGAATCAAAATTATTTTCAGATGAAATTACTGTATTAATTAGATAGATTTTTTTCCAGTAAAACGAATCATACATATCTCATTGATTAATAAATATATTGTGATAGTAATTTTAACGATTATTTTATGAAATAGATATATTGTAAAAATAGTTAAGTTTATTTTAAAAATAAATAATCATCCTGTAATAATAGATGTAATTCCATCAAATCTCGATATTTTGAATGTCATTTATCATCTTTCTGCGGCAGACTTCCGTTCCGCGTGACTCCGTCCGAAACATTTTTGCAACTGCTTCGTGGCAACACGCCCGTGTTGTCGCTCGCGCCGATGCAGGACGTGACGACGCTCGAATTCATGCGGGTCATCGCGCGCTACGGCGGCCCGGATGTTTATTGGACGGAATTTTTCCGCGTCCACGCCGTCTCGCATCTGGAAAAATGGATCCTCAAATCCATCACGGAAAATCCGACCGACAAACCGATCATCGCGCAACTCATCGGCAACGACATTCCGTCGCTCGTGCGCGCGGCGAATGAGTTGCAACATTATCCCGTCGCCGCGATTGACCTGAACCTCGGCTGTCCCGCGCCGATCGTTTATCGCAAATGCGCGGGCGGCGGTCTGTTGCGCGAGCCGCAAAAGATTGACGCCATCCTCGGCGCGCTGCGCGACGCGGTGACGATTCCGTTCACCGTGAAAACGCGGCTCGGCTTTGAATCGCCGGAGGAATTTGACGCGCTGCTGAAAATTTTCGCAAAACATCCGATTGACCTGCTCACCGTCCACGCGCGCACGGTCAAACAAATCTATCGCCCCGGCGTGCGCTACGATTTGATCGCGCAGGCGGCGCGCGAACTGCGCTGTCCGGTTTTTGCGAATGGAAATGTCCACAGCGCGGCGCAGGCGCAATCGCTGGTGGCAGAAACGGGCGTGCGCGGTCTGATGATTGGGCGCGGCGCGATCCGCAATCCGTGGCTATTCGACCAGATTCGCGCGCAATTTCGCGGCGAAAAAATAAAATTGCCGACGGGGCGCGACGTGCTGGCTTACATCCGCGAACTGTGGGAAAACGAAATCACGCCCGGCGTGAAGGAATCGTCGCAGGTGATGCGGATGAAAAAATTCATGAACTTCATCGGCGACGGCGTGGGCGAAAAATTCCTGCACGAAATCCGCCGCGTGGAAAACGCAGCCTATTTCTGGCGCGTGTGCGAAAATTTTCTGGCTCACGACGAGCCGATGACGCTGGAGCCGGTGGTTGCTTCGGAGGCGGCTTTGGATTTGCCAGCCACGTTTTGAGCGAGCTGATAATGCTTGATGGAAATTCGCGAAAATGTTTTTGTGGTCGCATCGTCACGGAAACGACAGACAACGGCCTTTCAACCCGAAGAAATCATGTTCCTGGAAAAAGAAGATTTTGTTCAGATCGTCAAGCACGCGCCGCTGGTGTCCATTGACCTCGTGGTGCGGGATGTCGACGGAAAAATTTTACTGGGGCTGCGGACGAACGAGCCGGCAAAAAATTTCTGGTTCGTTCCCGGCGGACGGATACGCAAGGACGAACCCCTCGACAAGGCTTTTTACAGGATTTCCGGGGAAGAGCTTGGCTTGCCTTTAAAAATCGGTGATTCCCGGCTTCTGGGTGTCTTCGAACACTTTTATTCCACGAACTTTGCCGAGGAACCGGGGTTCGGGACGCATTATGTGGTGCTTGCTTATGAATTAAATCCGCAAGTTGATCCCGACAAGCTCCCGAAGCAGCAGCACGGCCAGTATGAATGGTTTCATCCGAAAGTCCTGCTGGAAATGCCAGACGTGCATCGACACACAAAGGCCTACTTCAAAGCGGATGGGAAAAGCTGACCGCCAAACTCACTTCACCTTGACCCGGAACTCGCTCGCGTCCGTCATTTTTTCGAGATCGCCGCCGTAAAATTTTTCACGGAATTCCTCCGTTTCGAGCAGGTGCTGTGACAAATCCTTTTTGTCGCGCTGGATGATGAATTTCAGTTCGTCCAGATCGTCCGACCAGCGGAAGCCGTTGAAAAATTCCGCGCCGGCGAACTGCGTCTTGTAGAGCGCGTTGTCCGAATAGCAGGTGCCGAGGTAAAGATTTTTGTAACTGCGCTCCGCGAACAGCGCCACCGCCGAGGTCATCATGAACATGCCGAGGTTGCGCGCGTAATAATTCAGGTCGTAAAACGCGTAGTAGTAAAACGCGAGCGACTTGCCCTCCAGATAAATTGTCGCCACGCCGATTTCCTTTTCCGTTTCCAAATCCGTGAACACAAGCAGGTGCGAAATGATCGGCGAGGCGAACAGCGCGTCGAGCCGCTCGAACGTCATCACGTCCTTGCCGAATTTAATGTCGGCGTAGGTCTTGAAAAACTGGCGACGTTCCGGCGTGTAATCGAATTTGTCGCGCGGCACGAGCTTCACGTCAATGCCCGCGCCCTTGCGCAAAATCCGGCGGTTCTCGGATGACGGCTTGAACTTCGCGAGGTTCACGCGCACCTGGCGGCACAGATAAAACCGGTCCAGATTGCGCGACGACGGCAGGAAGCCCGCGTTGAAAATGTCCGCCGGCGTCTCGCCCGTTTCGGGAAACGCCCAGACCGCATACGGAAACTGGTAGTTCTCGTAATCGGAGTTTTGTTCGGAGAAAAGGAGTTTCATGGGGCGATAAGTCGTGAATCGTTGAATGGTTGAATCGTGAATCGGACTCGCTTCCGATGCAACAATTCACGATGTAACGATGTAACGATTCCAGTCATTTTGCAGCAGCCGTTTCCAGTTTGTGTGTGATTTTTATTTCACTGTTCACCGATTTTCTCCGCAGCCGCAACCGCCAGCTTGTCAGCACGTCGTAGGTCACGGAATTTTTCAGCTTCGCGATGTCGCGCACGGTGATTTCTTCGCCGCCTTGCTTGCCCATGATGACTGCCTCGTCCCACATTTGCGCCTGCGGTATGTCCGTGATGTCCACCATCAACGCGTCCATCGCGATACCGCCGAGCAGCGGCGCGCGCCGGCCGTGGATGAGCGCGCAGCCTTCGTTGCGCACGCGCGGAAAACCGTCGCCGTAACCGATTGGCAAAATCGCGATGCGCCGTTCGCTCGTCGCCGTGTAACGCATCCCGTAGCCGACGACTTCGCCGGGTTTTAATTTCTGGATCGCCGCGATTTTCGCCTTCACGGACATCACGGGTTCGATGCCGGGAATTTTCCGGCAGACCAGCGACGGAAAAACGCCGTAAATCAAAATCCCCACGCGCACCATGTCCAGATGCGCGTGCGGCAGATCCAGAAAACCGCCGCTGTTGCAGGTGTGGCGCAGCTTCACGGGAAATTTTCTTTGTTCGAGCGCGCGCAAAACTTCGTTGAACCGCGAAAATTGGAGGCTGGCGAAAGTTTTGTCCTTTTCATCCGATTGCGAAAAATGCGTCATCACGCCTTCAAGCGATAAGGATTTTTCGGCGACAACTTTTTCGATGAGCGGCAGCGCCTCGTCCCATCGCACGCCATAACGGCTCATGCCGGTGTGGATTTTGACATGAACCGGAACTTGCTTACCGAATTTCGCCGCGATTTTCGCGAGCGAGCGGACGGTGTGCGATTCGTTCACGCAAACGGTCAGGTCGTGCGCCACGCACCATTCGAGCTCGGCCTCCTGCCGTTCGCCGAGCAGCAGCAACGGCGCGGTAATGCCCGCGTCGCGCAACGTCATCGCCTCTTCGAGCGTGCTCAAGCCGAAGCCCCACGCGCCTTCCTCGACCGCGACGCGCGCCACGTCGAGCGCACCGTGGCCGTAAGCCTCGTCCTTCACGACGGCCATCAATTGCACGTTCTTGGGCAAGTCGCCGCGGATAAGTTGCAAGTTGCGACGCAGCTTGCCGAGATCGATCTCGGTCCACGCCGGTCGCGAAGGAAAATTTTCGGGGCTCAAATTCATCAGATCGTTTCTGAAGTTAAACCAAGAACGGGATGAATTGACACGAAAAATCCGCGTTTGCTTGCGACTTGCGAAAAAATGATTTGGCCATAGCCTCATGGCGCAGAAGCATGAACTTGAATCTTTCCCGATTTCGGCTGGCGGCATGGCTGTGCGCGCTGTTCACGGTTGTGGTAGGCGCAAAACTCTGGATCGTCCAGGCTTACGGGACGGCGATTCCTTTTTGGGATCAATGGGACGAGGCGAAGCTCTTTTTTAAGCCCTGGCTGGAAGGCCATCTGACTTGGGGCGCGTGGTTCGCAGCCCACAATGAGCACAGGATTTTTTTCACACGCGCGCTGGACTTGCTTGTTGTCCGGCTCAACCACCAGTGGGATCCGATGCTGCAGATGACTATCAACGCGTTCATCCACGCCGGCTACGCATGCGGCCTGGCGTATTGCCTCTGGATTTTTAGCGGCAGAAAAAATGAAGGCCTGATCTGCTTTTTGCTGGTGCCGTTTTTCGCGCTTCCATATGCGGCGGAGAACACGATTCACGGATTCCAATCGCAGATGTACTTTTTAAGCATTTTTTCAGTCGCCACAATCATCGGGCTGGGATTTGGATCGCCTGGAAATCGCTGGTGGTTTTTGGGACTCGCGGCGGGCATCATGTCCATCTTCACGATGGGTTCCGGTCTGCTGGCTTCACTGACCGTCACCGGACTGGTGGTTCTTCGAATATTGAAGTTGCGCGGCGTCACTCGAAGCCATCTCATCACGCTGGGCTGCAGCCTGGTGATTTTTATTTTTGGGCTGACGTTGAATGTCACCGTTGAACAGGACAAGCAATTCCAGGCGAAATCGCTGCTGATTTTCTTGAACGCCTTGATGGGCAACCTGGCCTGGCCCTTCAGCGATCATCCGGTCATGTTGTTCTTCATCTGTTTGCCACTGCTGATCACAGCCAATAAATATTTTCGTTCCGGTTTCAAAGACCCAAGGGCTGCCGAATTCATCCTGGCACTTGGACTCTGGGGATTCCTGCAATCAGCGGCACTCGCTTACGGGCGAGCCGGTGAAGTGTGCAGCCGCTACATGGACGCGCTTGGCACCATTCCCATCGCGAGCGTGGGAAGTCTGTTCATTCTTGGAAAGGACACGGAGCTTCGCCGTTTATCACGGCGATCGGTGACAATGTTGATGATTCTCTGGGTCGGAATTGTATTTTTGAAACTGGGGAAAATCTCGCGGACGACCATAGGCGATTACAAGTCGGTGGAAAATTATCTGCAATGGAGCCGGATGTGGGGACTTGTGGAAGAAGACAATGTCCGGGCATTTGTCGCTACCGGCGATACAAATTATTTGTCGAACAAGCCGCTATTAGCGATTCCGTATTGGAACTCCGCCTGGTTGATTGACCTGCTGCGCGATCCAAAATTGTCGGCCATCATGCCGCCAGACTGCCGCGCGCCGTTGAAACTGGAGAAAGACGAAAAATCCGATGCGTCGTTTGTCTTGGACGGCTATCCGCCCGAAAACCCAAAGCAGGAATTCACCCAAGTGTGGGGCGATTATTCGACCAACACGGCAAATGCTTCCGGTTTGTTTGTCAGCAAGCCGATTTCCGCAACGCTGCCGAAATTGATCGTGCCCGTGTGCTGCGGAACCAATCTGCAAGGAATCCAACTTCAACTGGTCGAACAAAAGACCGAGCGCAAAATCGAATTGCATCCTGAAATTGTCGGACGATGGCGCGCGCTCGTCGTGTCCGCGCCGCAAAATCCGTTCCGGCTGGAGATCACCGGCCAAAATCACGATTCCTGGGTCGCGGTGGGCGAAATCCAAGAAATGGGATGCCTGTCCTATTGCGCACTTTTGCTGCTCAACCACGCCGTGGCTGTTTTGCTGGCCGGATTGTGTTTGTTTGTTTGTGCTGCGGGATTTGGCCTGCTTCATCGCCAGAAAATTATTTTCTCCGACGGCAGCTTCGCCGAATTTTTCATCTTGTTGACCGGACTGGCCGCCGTTGCATGCGTCTGGTCCGCGCGGAATTTTGACGCGACGGAATTGTCCGGCAAACTTCAGAAAAATTGGGCCCTTTATTTCGCGTCCGCTGGCGACCCGCCAAGCGTGGAAATGCACTTGCGCGAAGCCTTGTGGCTGCAACCCGACGATCCCGAAGCTCTCAACACCCTCGCAGACGTCATCCTTCACGATCCGGGACTGGAAAAAAACAAGGCGAGGGAACAGGCAGTTTTGTATTACGAAGAAGCACTGCGCCTGAGGCCGGATTACGCGGAAGCGCGGCAACATCTGAACAAAACGCTTTCAGAACTCGGCCTCAAAGATGCCCACGGCAATTGACCTGCCTTCACTTAAATGTCTGCGGGCTTGCGCCGTTACAAAATTTATTTAGCCTCGCATCAATCGAAGCCTTTTCGAAATGACCACCTCAACGAACCTGCCGGACGATTCATTAAAACACTTTGCCGCATGGTTGGCGGCGTTGTTTTTGATCGTGCTCGGGTCGCAACTTTGGATCGTCCAACTTTACGGGTCGCCGCTGCCGTTGTGGGACCAGTGGTATGAAGCGGAGTCGTTTTTCAAGCCGTGGGTGGAAGGCCATCTGACGTGGCAGACTTTTTTTGCGGCGCAAAATGAGCACCGGATTTTCTTCACGCGCCTGCTCGATTTTAGCGTCATCTGCCTGAACGGACGATGGGAGCCTTTGCTGCAAATGACCGTGAACGCATTCATCCACGCGGCGTTCGCCTGCGGGCTGGCATTTTGCCTGTGGGATTTTCTGGGACGAAAAAAAGGATGGCTAGTCTGTTTTCTCATCACGCCATTTTTTGCGCTGCCTTATGCCGGGGAAAACGCCATATGGGCGTTCAATTCCCAATGTTATTTTCTCAACATTTTTTCGCTGGCCGCACTGGTCGGCCTGGGATTTGGAAAGCCGGGCAGCGGCCGGTGGTGGTTCGGACTCGCTGCGGCCATCATGGGCTTGTTCACCATGGCTTCAGGCTTGCTCGCGCCCGTGGCCGTCGCCGGACTGATGATTTTGCGCGCCATAAAACTTCGCCGGATTAAAAAGGAAAATCTGCTCACGCTGGTTTGCTGCGTGGCCGTCGCCGGACTGGGCGCGATGCTGCGCGTCACGATGGAAGATGACCGCTCCTTGCGCGCGCACACGTTGACGGATTTTACTTCCGCCCTGATACACAACCTGACCTGGCCGTTTTTTAACGCTCCGGAAATGGCGTGCCTGATCGCCCTGCCATTGGCCGTGCTGATCGCCCTGTACCTTCGACCAGATTTTCAAGCGCCGTGCGCGGCAGAATTTTTGCTGGGCCTGGCGCTGTGGAGCTTGTTGCAATCCGCCGCGCTCGCCTATGGCCGCGCAAACTACGGGGAAGACATTCCCGCCAGTCGTTACATGGATGTCCTGAATATTTTTGTCATCACCAGCCTGTTCGCGACGCTGCTGCTCGCGCAATTGTGGAAACCCGTCCGGTTTCCAGATGGAACCGCCATGCTGCTGCCGCTGGTTTTTGCCGCCGTCATTTTTCTCGGCCTCTGCCAGATTTCGCAGATCGTGGTGCAAAATCTTTTGCGACCCACCCGCATGATGAACCTCGCCGCTGAAGAACGCGTGGAAAAATTTTGGGCGACCGGCGACCAGCACGATTTTTTTGAACCGCCCACCGTGCGCCCAAGCCCCGAACTGGCCTTGGGACTGATGCGCAACGCGAAACTGCAGACCATCCTGCCGGCCGCGTGTCTTCCGCCGTCTTCACATCCGGTCACCGGCCGGTTCACCTCCGTTTCGCAGTGTCTGCTGCGAAATTCCACGGCGATATTGTCATGCGGTTTGATTTTATTTGTCATCCTTTGCGGACGGCGGCTGGCGAGCAGAAACGTGAGCCTCGCGCCGGAAAATACCGCAGCCATTGCCGCCTTGCTGGCCGGACTCGCAGCACTTGGATTTGTCTGGTCGAAACATTCACTCCACCGCGAATCGGTTGAATATGAATTGCAAAGCGAACTGGCCGCAGACTTCAAATCCGTCGGCAATCTTGAACGCGCGGCCACCCACCAACACAAGGCGGATGCGCTGAAAAATCAGTAGAATTCAAACAGTTCCCGGCGGCCACAAACTTTGGCCAACGTCCGTGCGGAAATAACTGCCGACGACGCGGATCTTGCGGATGCTGGCGTAGGCTCTTGCAATCGCCGTGTCTAATTTCGGCGCGAGCGCGATAACATCCGCGATTCGATGGCCGGTGGAAAATAATTTGCCGTCCGCGCCGCGCGCGATTTCGTTCCACCAAACATCGCAGTCAAATTTTCCGGAAATTTCCAGCGGCAATTGCGGCCCGCGGACCTGCGTGAACGGATAGCCGTAGCCCGCCAGCGTGAGCGAGCAGCCGAAATTTAATTTTTCGTTGAACTCCAGTTTCAGCTTTTCATTCCGAACGGTTCGTAAAACAATTTCCGCCGGATTTTTCAGCATCCGCAGAATCATCGGGCCGGACGTGACGCCGATGCGGATGTTGTATTCAATGACGTGCCATTTGCCGCCACGCTTGATGGCGGTGACTTGCAGCGGCCCATTGAATTTTGATTCGCGCAGCCACGGTTTTAATGGATAAATCAATTCGCGCGCGAGTCCGTATTTGTCATTCTCATCGCGCTCGACAATTCCGCCGAGCGGCGCGCCCGCGACGATGCCCATGTTGCCGTTGAAGGCGTATTTATATTCCTGATTCGTGACGAGCGAATGAATCTCGCCGCCGCTGACGAGCGCGATGTGACCGGCCTCGGCGCGTCCGAGATATTCCTGCAGGAAAACTCCCTCGGCATAATTGACGTGCCGCAGCCACGCGCGGGTATCGGCGACGGTCTCGCACAAAATCGTGTGGATGGGACTCGTCGGCGAGCAGAGCGGATTTTTGATGACGAACGGCTGCGGATTTTTCGCGAGAATTTTTTCGGCCTCGATCCGGTTCGACGCGACGAACGATTTTGGAAATGGAATTTTGAACTTCGCGCACAGTTCGCGCGCGAAATCGCGTTCACGCTCAATCCGCATCGCCTCGCCAGTCGGAGAAAAAATTCCGACGCCGGATTTGATCAAATCTTTCGCCCACGGTTGCAACGCCCAGTCAATGGACTGCGGAATGACAACATCAATTTTCTTTTCGCGGACCAGCGGAACCGGACTTGGGAAGGCATCGCGCGAAAAAGTTTCGCCGACGAGCGTGGGTGAAAAGTGTCCGTAATTGCGCGTGAGATAGGTCGAAACGCTCGCGCCCACATCCGCGAGCGTTTGCCCGATGCTATGCGCGAACGAGCCGACGCCGATAATCATCGCGCTTGGCGGCGAACTTTTTTGAATTGGCGTTTTGCGCGGCATGAAATTCCTACGCCAAGTGTTTCTAAATTTCACGCGCAACGCAACGCCAAGCTCGCCTCGACTTTGCCTGCCGCTCTGGTAACTTGTTTGCGTGAGTTTTGTCTCCGAATTCAATTCATTATCACCGCAGTCGTTCGTGAAACGCTCGTTAGCCGCGAACGTCAATTCCGTCCGTGAAAGTCTGGCGAAAGCAAAATTTTCGCTGAATGATTTTTCAAATCTTATTTCTCCTGCGGCGAATGAATTGATTGAAATAATTTCACGCCGTTCACAGAAAATGACTCAGCAGCGGTTCGGCAAGGTCATCCGCCTCTTCGCGCCGCTGTATCTTTCCAACGAATGCGTCAACAACTGTTCCTACTGCGGCTTTTCCCGCGACAACGCGATTTTGCGCGTGACGCTTTCGATTGACGAAGTTTTGCGCGAGGCGCGTGAATTGAAATCGCAAGGCTTCCGAAATATTTTACTCGTCGCGGGCGAGCATCCGAAATTTGTCTCGAACAATTATCTGCGCGATTGCGTCGCCGCGTTGCACGCGGAAATTCCCAGCGTATCGCTCGAAGTCGGGCCGATGGAAACGGACGAATACAAACCCATCGTCGCGGCGGGCGCGGACGGACTCGTCGTTTATCAGGAAACTTACGACCGCGCGATTTACGACAAAATGCACACCGCGGGGCCGAAGAAAAATTTCGACTGGCGACTCGAAACCGCCGAGCGCGCCTGCGCCGCCGGATTTCGCCGGCTCGGCATCGGCGCGTTGTTCGGTCTGGCGGACTGGCGTTACGAGGCAATTTGCGTCGCGGCGCACGCGGATTTTTTATTGCGCCATTGCTGGAAGGCGCAAGTAACCATTTCGTTACCTCGTCTGCGTCCGTGCGCGGGTGAATTCCAGCCGCTCACGCACATGACTGACCGCGAACTGGTGCAGCTCGTGTGCGCGTTCCGGCTGATGTTTCCCGACGCCGGCCTCGTGCTCTCGACGCGCGAACCGGCGCGGTTGCGCGACGGCCTGATCCCGCTCGGCATCACGCTCATCAGCGCGGGCAGCCACACCGAGCCGGGCGGCTACACCGGCGCGGGCAGGGAAAAAATCCATCACACCGAGCGTGGAAAAATTGTTGAACTCGCGTCCGGCGCAAGCGAATGGGCGGCGACGAACGGCCACGCGACGAACGCGACCGGCCAGTTTGAGATCGCCGACGACCGTTCGCCGGGCGAAGTGGCGGCATTGATCCGCAAACTCGGTTACGAGCCGGTGTGGAAAGATTGGGACGCGGCGCTGACGGTGTGAAATCTTTTGCCAAATGGAATGAGAGTTCGGATATTGTAGCCTCATGCGCAGGCTGGCGTTCATCTTTTTTTTCTTCGCGGCGGTTCTGGCATTCGCCGCCGGAGAGACGAATTATTTTTGCGTCGTCTGCGGCAAGGGGCCGTTGACCGGGCATTTCTGGATGACGAAATGGGGTGCGCTTTGCGACGATTGTTATCATCTCAAGGATCACTGCTCGATCTGCGGGCTGCCGATCAAGGACGGCGACGGTCACATCCAGACGCCGGACGGACGGCTCATCTGCAGGTTTGACAAGACGAACGCCGTGCTGGACGTGGACGATGCGAAGGAGCTTTTCGCGGACACGCGCCGCGACGTGGTGGAAATGTACGGTCAGGGTTTTGGGCTGCAATATCCCGACGTGACGGTGATGATGTTCGACGTGGATTATTGGTCGGAGAAAAACGGCGCGAACGGCCTGCACAAGTTCGGCTTCGCCAGCACGCGCAAGACGGCGGACGGCACCTGCACGCACGAAGTCGTGATGTTGAGCGGGCGGACGCGCGAGGAAATGATTTCCGTGGCTGCGCACGAATACACGCATTTGTGGATCAACGAAAATCGCCCGGACGGTCGCGTGATTGAAAGCGACACGATCGAGGCGATCTGCGAATTGACGGCTTACAATCTGATGGGAGAGAAAAATCTACCGGAAATGCAAAAACGGATCCTTGAAAATCCCTATACGGAAGGAAGAATCAAAACGCTCGTCGCCGTTTATCAGGAGCACGACATCGGCTACATCCTGAACTGGGTGAAAAACGGCACGACGGAGACGCTGGATGCCGCCACCGATTCCGCCGATAGCACCGTTCAGTTTTCTGCGGAAAAAACATTTTCATCCGCACCGCCGAAATTGCCAGCGGGACTGAAGTTCAACGGCCTGCTGACGATCGGCAAAGACAACCAGGCGGTCATCAACGGCGTGTCGTTCGCCGCCGGCGACGAAAAGCACCTGAAATTGCGCGACAAAACCGTGCTGGTTCACTGCGATGAGATCCATGATTATACTGTCGTTGTGGAACTGGATGGTTCGCCGGGTCAAATCATCCTGCAACGCGACGTGGAAAAATTGATCCCATGAACCACGTCACCGCCAACGGAAAACCGGTCGAGGCACAATTGCCCTGCTCGATCGAGGAATTTCTGGTCACGCAAAATCTGCCGCCGCGCAGCGTCGTCGTGGAGCACAACGGCGAGGCCGTCGCGCCATCGGAATTTTCGCGGCGACAATTGAGCGCGGGCGACAAGCTGGAAATCGTAAAAATCGTCGCGGGCGGCTGATTTCAGGAAATTCATTTCCAAATCGAACCGGTTTTGATTTAAGCTGCGGCAAACCTATGGACTGGCTGAATCATTTATTTTCGTCCGACAAGTTTCTGGGCGTGGAGTGGAGCGTCTGGAAAGTCATCGGCTGGCTGGGCAACGTGGTTTTTTTCTCGCGCTTTTTCGTCCAGTGGTATGCGACGGAAAAAAAGAAGCACGTCGTCGTGCCACAGGCGTTCTGGTGGTTGAGCCTGACGGGTTCGCTGCTGCTGCTGACGTATTCGCTGCACCAGAAGGATTCGGTCTTCATCTTCGCCTACCTGTTCACCTGGATTCCCTACATCCGAAACCTGATGATCCACCGCAAGAACAAGGCGGCGCAGTCGGTTTGCGCGGGTTGCGGGCAAAAAAATCCGCCGCAGTCGAATTTTTGTCCGAACTGCGGCGGGAAGATTTCTTGAATCCTTTATTTTTTGGGCGCGCCGTTGATTCCGTATTTTTGCAGGACGGGACGAAAATCAGGATGCGTCTGGCCGTAGGCGGCGAGCTGGTTGACGAAGGACTGTATGCCCGGGCTGTTCTGCTTGAAAAGGCCGATGACCTGCGTGGCCTGCGGTTTGATGCCGGCGATGTCGTGGCGCGTGAGGCTGGCCTGCCGGTAGAGGAAAACGGTGAGCGTGCCGCTGACGACGACGAGCGCGAGCAGCAATATGAAAACCTGGCGCTGCAGCGCGCAGATCTGACCGGAGATTTCTTCGTACGTTGGGGGGTTGGATTCGTTCATGGCGGTGGAAATTTATTTTAGCGTTTGGTCTGGGCGGCCTGGAGCAGCTTCGTGAGTTCGGGGCTTGGGGTTCTCTGGTTGTAAGCCGCGACGTCGTTGGCGAGCGCCTGCGCCTGCAGCAGGTAGTTGTTATCAACGGTGGCCTGAAAGGTCAGCGAACGGAATTCGCGCGTGAGAAAAATCGTCTGCAGCGCGAAAATCACGCCCGCGACCGCGAGCACGCCCAGCACAAAGGTCAAAATACAGTTTGTCGTGTCACATTTCATAAGGTGGCGTCACTTTAACGAAACGGCGGCGGATGTCCACTATGTTTTTGGCGCAAAATCCATGTTTCATCCGCGTTTCATCTGTGGCTTAATTGCAGCACATGAAAATCCATTTCTTCGGCGCGGCGCGCACCACGACCGGCTCGATGTATCTCATCGAGGTCAACGGCAAAAAACTGCTGCTCGAATGCGGCCTGTTCCAAGGCCATCGCGCGGAATCGGAAGCGCTCAACCGGAATTTTCCGTTCGACCCAAAAATTGTTGACGCCGCCGTCTTGAGCCATTCGCATCTGGATCACGCGGGCAAACTACCGGCGCTCTGTAAAAATTACGACGGCCCGATCCATTGCACTTCGGCGACAAAAGATTTGTGCGGCATCATGCTGCTGGATTCGGCGCACATTCAGGAACAGGATGCGATGTTCGTTTCCAAAGTCCGAGCGAAAAAACATCAGCCGCCCGTCGATCCGCTTTACACGACTCCTGACGCGCAAAAATGCGTGCAGCAACTCGTCGCGCACGATTACGAAAAAACTTTTTCGCCAGTCGCCGGCGTGAATGTGACGTTTCGCGACGCCGGACACATTCTCGGTTCGGCGCAGGTGATTTTGGACGTTCAGGAGAACGGCAAAAAATTTCGCTGGCTGTTCACCGGCGACATCGGACGCGGCGACGATGAACTGTTGCGCGATCCGATTCCGGTCGAGAACGTGGATTATCTCCAGATCGAATCCACCTACGCCGCGCGCGTCCACGAGCAGCGCCCGGACGCGGATGATTTAGTCAGTAAATACGTCGGCGAAACGCTCAAGCAACGCGGCAAAATTATCATTCCCGCGTTTTCCGTCGGGCGCACGCAGCAAATTGTTTATGTGCTGCACGAATTGATTTGCGCCGGAAAATTGCCGCGCATCCCGATTTTTGTGGACAGCCCGTTGAGCGTGAACGCGACGGCCATTTACAAAAAGCATCCCGAATGTCTGCGCCCGACGATTTACGACACGCTCTGCAACAACGAAGACCCGTTCGGCATGAACAACCTCACTTACATCGCGAGCGCCGAGGATTCCAAAAAATTGAACGACCGGCATGAGCCGATGATTATTATCAGCGCGTCCGGCATGTGCGAAGGCGGACGCATCCGGCATCATCTGAAAAACAATCTCGGCAACGCGAAAAACCTCGTCCTGTTCATCGGCTATTGCGCGGAAGGCACGCTCGGCAACCAAATCGTCGCGGGCAAAACGCCGGTCAACATTTTCGGCGAACCTTACAGCGTCCGCGCGAAAATCGTTTCGCTCGACACCTATTCCGGCCACGCGGACAAAAATGAATTGAAGCGCTACGTCGAAAAACTTTCCGGCGACATCAAGAAAATCGTCTGCATCCACGGCGAAGAAACGCAATGCCTCGCCCACGCGGAAACCTTGCGCGCGATGAAACCAAAGGCCGAAGTCATCGTGCCGGCATACAAGCAGGTGGTGGAGATTTAATGCGCGATAAAATTATTTTGTGGAATCATGGCGCGGGAAGAGGTTTCTAATAATTATAATAAACATACTGATAACCGTTGCGGTAAGCCCTCCAATTACAGCAATCAATACACTGTTATCCAAATGGAAAATATGTTCTCCATGACAATTTGTTTTATCGCCTAAAAATCCCTGACACAGCAATAGCCCCACGATAACTACAAGCCACGCGACAATCATCCAATAAAGACGTTCGGGATATTTTCTGCGAGCTTTAGCAACATCTTCTAGAATTTCGTTTTGTAATCGAGCGTTTTCAAGTTGCAGTTCTTCCATCGAGGTTTTTTTATCCGCAACTTTTGGAACGGATACCACTTCGTCTGCCTTTATGTTGGTTAAGTCCACTTTTAGGCAGCAACAGCGGTTTTTGCTTTTTGTTTTTCCAGCTCGGCTTCAAAATGCTTCTTGATTATGTCATCTGGAATTCCAACGCATTGTTTGTTTTTACCCTCTTTTTCCCAAACTTCATACCATGGAGTATTAGGAAGATGCGTCGCATTAGACAATTGAACACCGCCATACTTGCCATAAACTTCCCAAATTCTCTTCAAAAGACCAAATGCTTGAGAATCTTCAGGAATTGTTGGAGTTACAACGCAAATTGATTTATCATCAAGTCTAAAATCGGATGCGTAATTAGAAATGGGATTATTTCCATATTCTTTGAATTCATGGTAAAGGGATTGAACAACTGGGCCAAATTTCCATGCCTGAATCTCTTCCTTGATTAAGGGATTTCCTGTAAGAGCTAAATGCCATCCATGAGCAAAATAGACCAACTTTTGAAGCTTCATAGGAGTAAGCCCTTTGTCTCCTGATTTTTTTGCCAAATCAATAAAACAATTCGCAATCGCCACAGCCGAATATGGCATTTCGGTTTCAGTTTTGAATGTGGCTTTTTCGTTCACAGTTACAATGTAACGTATGTGTCAATCCAGAACCAAGGATTTTTCTTAAACCGCTTTATTAATAATGTTTTCGTTCCCTCATTTCAATCCCTGAAATTCACAAACTGCACGGCCACGGGAAATTCATGGGCGCGCACGGCGGCGATGACGGTCTGCAATTCGTCGCGGCTCTTGCTGTTCACGCGCACTTCGTCGCCCTGGATCTGCGTCGTCACCTTGAACTTGCCGTCGCGGATGAAGCCGGTGATCTCCTTGGCGACGGCGCTCTCGATGCCCTGCTTGATCTTGATGCTCTGCCGCGCGTGGCCGAGCGGCGAGATGTCCGGGTCGCATTGCTCCACGCTTTTCATGCTGATGCCGCGCTTGGCGAGCTTGCCGATGACGATCTCGTTGAGTGTGCTGACTTTGAATTCGTTGTCGGCGGTCAATTTGATCTCCGCTTTCTCCAAAACGATCTCCCATTTGCTCCCCTTGAAATCGAAACGGTTGGCCAGTTCCTTTTTGGCCTGGTTGACGGCGTTCTCGATTTCCATCGTGTTGACCTGCGAAACAATGTCGAATGAAGGCATGACGGGAATGTAAAAAGTTTTCGCGAAAAGAAAAGGGAATTTGCCAATCGCCCCGGCTTTTGCCAGCTTTCCAACCGCGAATGACCGAAATCAAATCCAACGCCGACATCGAGCCGTGTCTTTCGGTGGTGATGCCCGTCTTCAACGAAGCGGCGACGGTTGCGGACGTGATAAAAACTGTTTTGGCGCAAATACCGGTCCGGCAACTCGTCATTGTGGACGACTGCTCCAAGGACGGGACTTGGGAAAAATTGCAGCCGCTCGCGCAAAACGAACCGCGCATCAAGCTCGTCCGCCACGAAATCAACCAGGGCAAAGGCGCGGCCTTGCGGACGGGCATCGCACACGCGACGGCTTCCATCGTCATCATCCAGGACGCGGATCTGGAATACGATCCGGCGGAATACTTCCGGTTGCTCATCCCGATCTTATCCGGCAAGGCGGACGTGGTTTTCGGCTCGCGCTTCATCGGCTCCGACGCACATCGCGTCTTGTATTACTGGCACTCGGTCGGAAACAAGGTCCTGACGACATTTTCAAACATGGCGACCGGCTTGAACCTGACCGACATGGAGGTTTGCTATAAAACTTTCCGGCGCGAAATCATCCAGAAAATTTTAATCGAGGAAAATCGTTTCGGCTTCGAGCCGGAAATCACGGCGAAGGTCGCGCGCTTGAAAGTGCGGATTTACGAGGTCGCCATTTCGTATAACGGGCGCACCTACGCGGAAGGAAAAAAAATCGGCTGGCGCGACGGCTTCCGCGCGTTGTGGTGCATCTTCAAGTATAATTTCCTGCGCGGCCCATAGACAGTTATGCGAACAGCCGTCTTCCTCTGGCTTGGCTGGTGCGTGTATTTCAATTGCGCCGGGTGGGTTTTGTCGGCGGCGCATGAATTGAATTTTTTTGGCTACTCGCTGGCCTTGGTTCTTGGTCTTGCCGCGCTTCTTATTTGGCGAAACAAAACTTCTGCGAAAATTTTTTTGCGAACGGATTGCACAAAATTTCGCCGCCGTTTTTGCCGGCCAATCCCGGCAATTTTTCTGTTCGTGGCAGCGATGGCTTTTGTCGGTGGCGCGATTTATCCGCCGAACAATTACGACGCGCTGACCTACCGTCTGCCGCGGATGTTGAACTGGCTTGCGGCCGGGCATTGGTTTTGGATTCCGACCGCCAATGACCGGATGAATTATTCCGCCTGCGCGTGGGAATGGACGGCCATGCCGTTTTTTGCGCTGCTGCGTTCGGATCGCGGATTGTTTCTGGTCAACGCGATAGGTTTTCTTCTGATGCCCGGATTGTTGTTTTCCATTTTCCGGCGGTTGGGCGTCGCGCGCAAAGTCGCCTGGACTTGGATGTGGATTCTTCCGCTGGCTTACGGTTACGCCACGCAAGCCGGCAGCATCGGGAATGACTTTACCGGAACGTTGTTCGGGTTGATTTCCGTTTATTACGGTCTGCGGGCGTGTCGCTCTCAAGACGTGAAAGACGTCTGGCTCGCGACGCTTGCCGCCGCGTTGATGACCGACGCAAAACTTTCCAATCTGCCATTGCTGCTGCCGTGCCTCGTCGCGGTCTGGCCGGCATTGCCGCGATTACGCGAACGCTGGATCGCGGGCGTGGCGGTCATGGCCGTTGCTGCGCTGGTTTCCGCCGCGCCAATCATGGCATTGAACCAACTCCACACCGGTTCCTGGAGCGGCGATCCAAAAAATTTGAGCAAGATTCAAATTAAAAGTCCGGCTGCTGCCTTTCTTGGCAACAGCCTTCTGTTGTCGCAACAATCGTTCATGCCGCCGGTGCTTCCGGCGGCGCACAAAGTCAACGACTGGCTGGACGAAAAAATGCCGGATTCATGGCGCACCACTCTGGCAGAAAAATTTCCACGATATCGTTTGAACGGCCTCAACGAACTTCCGCAAGAGGAAGGTGCCGGCCTTGGACTCGGCGTCACGTTGCTCCTGCTTGCGGCCATTGGCATCGCAACTTGTGGATTCATCCGAAAAAGATCATTCCCGAAAATTTCATACGTCGGCTTGGCGGCTTGGGTTTCAGTCCTCTTTTTCATGTTCAAAATGGGATCGGAAGCCACGGCCAGATTGCTCCTGCCATATTATCCGCTGGCCGTCGTTCCCATCTTGCTGCTTCCGATTCAAGAATGCCTGTTGCAATTCCGCGCATGGAAAATTTTCACCGTGCTGGCGGCGTTGAGCGTCCTGCCGGCGGTTGTTTTGTCTCCGTCGCGTCCTTTGTGGCCCGCTTTGTCCGCATCCGAATGGCTTCTGCGACATTATCCCGACAAACCAGCAGCGCAGCGGACCGCAGCGGTTTATACAACTTATGAGCATCGCAATGACGCGCTTGCCCCGTTGCGCGCCAGCCTGCCTGACGGCGTTTTGAAAATCGGTTTTCTCGCCGGCGGCAACGACACGGATTATTCGCTTTGGCGCCCGTTCGGCTTGCGGCAGGTTGAATATCTGCAGTCCGGCGCCGACCGATCCATCAATGTTCCGGACGGTGTCGAATGGATTGTCGTCAAGCGCGCCGCCTGGCAGGATGTGAGCGATGTGCCGCTGGAAACTTGGGCGGCCCAACATCATGCGAAAATCACCCTGTCTGTTCCCATCGCAACGATTGTGTCCTGGGGCGAACAAACCTGGTGCGTGCTGCACATCGAAAAACCCTGACTCGCCAAACGGATTTGGCTTCGATTAAATTCTTCGCGTGGCCGATCCCATTGAACTCACCATCCTCATGCCCTGCCTCAACGAGGCGGAAACGCTCGCGCGCTGCATCGAGAAGGCAAAGGCCGGCATCCAGCGCTCCGGCGTGCGCGGGGAAATCCTCATCGCCGACAACGGCAGCACCGACGGCTCGCAGGCCATCGCCGAAAAACTCGGTGCGCGGGTCGTGCAAGTGAAGGAAAAAGGCTATGGCAACGCTTTGCGCGGCGGCATCAACGCGGCGGCGGGCAAATGGATTTTGATGGGCGACGCCGACGACAGCTACGATTTTTCCGAAGCCGACCGGTTCGTAAAAAAATTTCAGGAAGGCTACGACCTTGTCATGGGTTGCCGTTTACCGATTGGCGGCGGGACAATCTTGCCCGGCGCGATGCCATGGAAAAACCGCTGGATTGGAAATCCCATTTTGTCGTTCATCGGCCGGACTTTTTTTAAATGTCCCGCTCATGATTTTCACGCCGGATTGCGCGCGTTCACCAAGGATGCGCTGGAAAAAATGGAATTGCAGACCACCGGAATGGAGTTCGCCTCCGAAATGGTCATCAAGGCGACGCTCAAAAAATTTAAGATCGCCGAGGTGCCCATCACGCTGCACAAGGACGGACGCTCGCGCCCGCCGCACTTGAAGCCGTGGCGCGACGGTTGGCGGCATCTGCGCTTCATGCTGCTTTTCTCGCCGCGCTGGCTGTTCCTGATGCCGGGAATTTTTTTGTCCGCGCTCGGAATCGTTTTTGCCACCGCGCTTTCATTCGCAAATTTCCGGTTGGGAGGAGTCGAATTCAACGTCGGCACGCTTGCCGTCGCGTGCATGACGGTCATCGTCGGGTTTCAACTCGTCGCGTTCGCATTTTTCACAAAAGTTTTTGCGATTGCCGAAGGACTTCTGCCCGACGACCCGAAACTCGCGCGCGTCTTCAAAGTTTTCACGCTCGAAAAAGGAATTGTTTTTGGGCTGCTGGTTTTGATCACAGGAATTATGTTGCTCGCGCGCTCGGTTTGGATCTGGCAACAGGCGAATTACGGTATCCTGCCGTCCACGGAAGAAAATCTGCGGCGACTGATTCCGGCGGCGACGCTCGTGGTGCTCGGCATCCAGACGATTTTTTCCAGCTTTTTCATGAGCGCGCTCGGCCTGAAAACCACGACGCGCAAGCCGCCGGGCTTTTGAACGAATTCAAACCTTCAATCTTTCAATTTCAAACGGCCTGCAAACCAGGCCGGCTTGGGAATTCTCGGAAAAATCCGGCTTCGGATTTTGATTCATCAAACTGACCAAACTGTCGCTGTGGAAATTCAATTTCAGCCCGCACATTTCCGCCGATTTCAATCCAGCCCAAATTAACCGCCACGGCAGCGGAATGAATTTTGGTTTTTTGCCGAAGGAGCGCGCGATTTCCAAAAGCAATTGTTTGAACGGCCACGGCTGTTCGTTCGCCGCCGTCAAAATTTGCGGGGAAATTTGTATTTCTCCGCTCGCATAACGTTCGATGAACACCGACAAATCTTCATTGTGGACGAGAAACTGGATTTGCGAGCCGTCGCCGATCATCGGAATCACGGACGATTTGCGGACTTGCGCGACGAGCTTGCCAAACATTCCGCCCGAACCGTCGCCATAAACCAAACCCGGTCGGATGACGAGCGCGCCGCTTTCCAGGGCGATTTTTTCAATCTCCAGTTTCGCCTTGCCATAAAGCGAACGGCAGCCGTCAAATGCGCTGATGCTGGATATGAAAATGATTTTTGGAATTTTTGCCGTGCGCGCGGCCTGAAAAAGTTTTTTCGCGCCGTCCACGTTCACCGCGCGGATTTCGTCCCAGCGCAGCGGTTTGAAATCGTAGGCGCAATGGACAAGCGCATTCACGTTTTCAAATGCCGACGGTAAAACTTCTTCGCCGAGTTGAAATTTGATTGCGCGCGAGTTTGGTTTCGGCTGGCGCGCCAGCTCAAGAATCTCCCAGCCGCGCACCGCGAAATAATTTTTGACGCAGCCGCCGACGTATCCGTTGCTGCCAGTGATCGCACAAATTTTTTTGTCGCTCATAAAAATCCAAGTGTCGCCGTTTCCCAGCCGATGCGGTGCGCGTTGGCCATGACGGAAAAAGTGATCGTCGTGGCGGGAATGCCCGGCAAAACCGAAGCGTCCACGGCGTGAACGCGCGACCAGCCATGCGGACGGCCAAGCAAATCACTTTCAAATTTTTGCGGCTGTGCGCGCATTGGAATCGAACCGCCGCTGTGAAAGCCGCGTCCGGGTCCGGCCAGCTGCAACATTTGCGGCACGACGATTCCGCCGAGCCGCCGCGTTTGTGAAAGCATTTCGCGCAAAACTTTTTTGACGGTGCGCCGCGTTTCGGGGTTTGATTTTGCATCAAGCTGCAAAAAATCT
>Ga0181537_10000563_pt1 | contig 35010 bp, 25 predicted proteins | sample PEATcosm2014_Bin_39_FD_119765 | JGI IMG/M metagenome (GOLD analysis project Ga0181537, IMG submission 119765) | Peatland microbial communities from MTU Mesocosm Facility, Houghton, MI, USA - PEATcosm2014_Bin23_10_metaG | ecosystem: Environmental > Terrestrial > Soil > Wetlands > Peat | place... | reverse complement strand
GTCTCCGCGTCGCCGCAATGCGTTGGCCAAGTCGGTCGGGCAGTTGGTCGCCGCGCTCTCCGCTGTCGATCGAGAGGATGAAAACGGCACCTAATCCGGTGCGACTGTGAGCGCCTGGCGCGCGGGCCGTCACCCCCTCGCAACGGCGATGCCCGACAGGAACGTCGATCACAGCGACCAAATTCGTCCGCGATCGATACGCCCGCTTCCGGCACTATCCCGGAATGTTGCCGGCAGCGAGTGACGGTCGCTTACGCGTCCAAGGCGGACCAGGACAAGCGGGCTCGAGACGCGTTCGCAGATCGAGTTTGAGGTCGGCGATCCTCCGATGGACAATGGCTAGCCGAAGCGCGCTTCGAGGCGATGCGTGATCGATTCAGACGATCGCCCAGGCACTCATCTCCAACCAAGCCCGGTCGATCTTCAATCCGAGGCCAATTCCAGCGGCACCTATGCCCATCCGAGTTCCTTCATGGCCCAAACAGCGTGCCAGACTTTGGTCATGTGGCGGATCTTGTCGCCCTTGAATTCCATTACATAGACGTAGTCGGAACTCGTTTTTTTGCCGGTGGGCGGGCAGGGGCCGCCGTCGCCGGTGTGGGTGCCCGTGAAGACGGCGTAAGCGCTGACATTGCCACGCTCGGTGTCGGTGGCGAATGACTTCAGCGTGTACCGGCCGTCGGGAGTCACCTTCATCAACCACGTCATCCAATCCGCATAGGCATGCAGCGTCTTCACATCGGTCAGCGGTTCGGCTTGCGAGGAAAACGTCGCGTTGGGCGTACAATAGGCTTTGCAGGCGATCCAACCCTTGCCTGATTCACAAGCCTCGAAGAACTGCTTCGCGACCGCGGTGATATTGGCCATGACAACTCCATTCCGTCGATGTGCCTAAAAGGCGGGGCTTGAGCCGGCGGGGATACAACCGTCAAGCAGTGTCAACGAGGGCGCGCTGGTCTCCGCGCGCCGCCGCCATAAATGTGAAGAGATGGTCGACACCATCGGGATCGTTGACCCGGTCGATCCAATCCGGTCCACCGCCGATGGCACCGCGCGCACCGCACATTGCCTTCTCTCCGACGCCGTCGCCGCCCCCGGCAAGGATCGATCGCATGCCGATCCCGCCGGGCCAAGCCGCCGGCGCATCGACTCATGAATGACGGCGACTTTCGTTCGCTGACGACGATATGGGAATCGAAACCTGACGCAACCGCAATATGAGTGCTTTAGACAAACGGCTAATGAGTTTTAGACGCACGAGCATTGTGATGCGTTGGTCGCCGGCTCTAGGGTAATTGCCTGCCACGTTTCCGAAAGAAGAATTCCAATATTCGCTGAGTTGTGACGCGTACACCCAGCGCCAACTCGTAGACGGAATCTTCGGGTGAGCGTTCCAACGGACTAATCAGAGAGAGGATTCGAACATGGCTGGGAAGGACATTCAAGTTTGCATCAATCCGCACTTCGATGCGGTGGCGCTGTGGATCGGATCGTTCGGCGGGGCCGATTCGCCCTGCGACATCTCTCGTGGCGTATTCGCCGCGAAGCGCGGCGTTCCGCGCATTCTCGATCTCTTCAAGCGCTATGGCATCAAAACCACCTGGGGCGTAACGGGCCACTCGATGGAAAGTTTCCCCAAGGCCGCGGAAATGATCATCAAGGACGGCCACGAAATCGGCGTCCACGGCTACACCCACGAAAATCCGATGGCGATGAGCCGCGAGCAAGAAACCGAAGTGATTGACCGCACCATCGACGTCATCAAGAAGATGAGCGGCAAAACCCCCGTCGGCTATATGGCGCCGTGGTGGGAGTTGAGCAAAAACTCGGTCGAGCTGCTTCTCGCGCGCGGCATCAAGTACGACAGCAGCATGATGGAGGACGACTATCATCCCTATTATCTGCGTGTCGGCGATAGCTGGACCAAAATCGACTACACCAAGAAGGCCAAGGACTGGATGATTCCCTGGAAAGCGGGAAAGGAAGTCGATCTCGTCGAGTTGCCGGCCAGTTGGCACCTCGACGACGCGCCACCGACCATGTTCGTCAAGGCGTTTCCGAACAGCCACGGCTGGGTCACGGGCCGCGCCTTGGAAGAAATCTGGAAGGATCAGTTCGATTGGGTCTATCGCAATCACGACTACGCGATATTTCCGCTCTGCATCCATCCCGACAGCGCCGGCAAGCCGCATGTGCTGATGCTGCTCGAGCGCCTGATCGACCACATGATGGCCCACACCGGTGTGCGCATGGTGACGTTCGCGGAGATGGCCGAGGACTTCCGTAAGCGTTCGCCGTTCGGGTCAGGCAAGGATCCCGGTGGACGCAGCGGCCTTTGATGCGGTGAGACGCCTAGCCGGCCGCTAGCGGCGATGGAGCCGGACGGATGGGCGGTAGCGTCCGCTGTCCGGCTTCCGATCTCACGGTCCGCTTCGACATCGCGACCAACATGACCGAGCCACATCCTACAAGTCAGGTCGCTGGGAGCGGACGGATGCCGCGGACGGTCGCTAGCTTCGAGCGGTTCGCAAACCTGCGAGTGAAACGAGCGCGAGCGCGCGGCTTTGCGGCTCGGGACCAAATTGGGAGGAATCGACATGGCTAAGACGGTCGCCAAATCAACGTCCCCGAAATCGATCAAGTCCAAGAAGCCAACGAAGCCGATCAAAGCCAAGAAGGACTTGGAGCGGCTGTCGATTCGAGGCCTAGCCGCGCCGGTGACCATCAATGTCGACAAATGGGGAATATCCCATATCCAAGCAAAAAGCCTGCCCGACCTCTTTTTCGCGCAGGGCTTCAATGCCGCGCGGGACCGCTTGTGGCAGATCGACCTGGCGCGCAAGCGCGGCCTGGGACTGCTGGCGGCGGATTTCGGCCCCGGCTATTTGCTTCAAGACCGCGCCGCCCGCATGTTTCTCTACCGCGGCGACATGAAAGCGGAATGGGCCTGCTACGGGTCGGACTCCAAGGCAATCTGCACGTCGTTCGCCCAGGGCATCAACGCCTATATCGATCTCATCGAGTCGGATCCGCAGCGGCTGCCTCCGGATTTTGTCGTCGCGGGCAACAAGCCGTCGAAATGGAGCGCCGAAGACGTGGTCCGGATCAGGACCCATGGCTGGGTGCGCAATGCATTGTCCGAAGTGGTGCGTGCCAATGTAATGGCGAAGGCGGACGCGGACACCGATTTGCTGCGGACCAACCTGGAGCCCGCGGTCAAGCCGCATGTCGCGGAAGGGATCAAGCTCGATACGATTCCGCTCTCGGTCCTCGATGCCTACAAGCTGGCGATCGCGCCGGTCACCTTCAATCCCGAGCGGATGAAGGCGTCGGTCAAGACGGCGGGCGCCTGGTCGAAAGTCGATCCCCGCGGCGTGGTGTTCGAAGATCCCAGTTTCCAAGGTTCGAACAACTGGGCGGTGCACGGATCGCATACGGCGACCGGCCGTCCGATCATGGCCAACGACCCCCATCGCGCGCACGCGGTGCCGGGACTTCGGTATCTGGTGCATCTGACGGCGCCCGGCTTCGACGCGATCGGCGCCGGCGAAGCGATCCTGCCCGGCATCATGCTGGGCCATAACGGGCACAGCGCGTTCGGCCTGACCTTGTTCTTCGGTCCCGACGAGGAAGATGTCTACGTCTACGAGACCAAACCGGGCAAGGCGAACAGCTATCGCTACAAGGATGGCTGGGAGGACATGAAGATCATCGAAGAGACCGTCAAGGTGAAGGGCGCTCCCGACCAGAAGCTCGTCATGAAGTTCACGCGGCACGGCCCGGTCATCTTCGAAGATGCCGCGCGGAACGTGTCCTACGCCATACGCTCGGTGTGGTTCGACCCGGGCACCACTCCCTATGGCGCGAGCCTCATTTCGATGCGCTCGCGGAGCTTCGACGATTTCCGCCGCGCCATGCGCAATTGGGCCGTGCCCGCCGTCAGTCAGGTATACGCCGATGTCAAAGGCGACATCGGCTGGATTACCGCGGGCTACAGTCCGGTCCGCGTCGGTTGGGATGGCCTGTTGCCGATTCCCGGTGACGGACGTTACGAGTGGAAGGGTTATCTCGACGCCGACCAGATGCCCTGGGTGCGCAATCCTCCAAAGGGGTTCGTCGCCACCGCCAACGAGATGAACGTGCCGGCCAATTGGCCGACCAAGGCCGACCAGATCGGGTTTGAATGGTGGGAGCCATCGCGGACCAACCGCATCCACGAGATTCTCGGCAGCCAAAACAAGCACCGCGTTTCGGATTCGCAAGCGCTCCAAACCGACAGTTTCACGGTTCCGGCGCGCCGCCTGAAGCCGTTGCTCGCGAAACTGAGCTCGACCGACAAGGCGATCTCGGCGGCGTTGGTGATGCTTCACGGCTGGGACTGCCGCTTGACCGCCGAAAGCGGAGCGGCCGCGCTGTTCGAACTTTGGTGGAGTACGCATTTGAAGCCGGCGTTCTTCGCGAAAGTCGTGCCCAATCCCGAAGTGCGGGCGCTGGTGATGGCTCCGGGCGACGTGGAAAGCATTCTGGTTTCATTCGAGAACCCGACTCCGCGTCTCGGGTCGACGGCAGCCCGAGACGAGATGCTGTTGACGACATTGGGCGCCGCCTATGCCGATGCAGCCAAGCGGATGGGCACCGACCCGGCATCCTGGGCGTGGGGAACGATCCACAAAGGGTATTTCGCCCATGCATTGAATCCTTTGCAGTCTCCCGAGGAAGCAAAGAACTTCAATGTTGGGCCGCTGGCGAAGGGCGGCGGCGATAGCACGCCGATGATGGCCGCATATCGGATCGACAATTTCCGAATCTATATGGGGGCGTCGGTCAGAGTGGTCGTCGACGTCGGCGACTGGGACAAGAGCGTATGTATCAATTCGCCGGGCCAGTCGGGCGACCCGCGGTCGCCGCACTATGGCGACCTCGCGCCCCTCTGGGCCAAGGGCGAGTACGTGCCGATGTCCTATAGTGCCGAGGCCGTCGCCAGGGTCACGAAGGAAACAATCGTTCTCGCGCCGAAAAAATGATGTGAACGGTCGGGCCGGGCCGCGTGGCTCGGTCCGACCGTACGGATCAGCCGGTCCTTGGCGGAAGGGCGGCTGACTGATTGTGCTTTGTCGTGGTTCGCCGACATTCCAAAGCATGATTGCCGCGCTCGGTCACGGCACGCAATGCGGCCTCGGACGTCCAAACCCATCGCCTTCGATGCCGGCGTGAAGGCATGATTCCGACCTATCGGTCGGGACGGGCGGGCGCGATTCTGTCCGTCGGTTGCAATTCGAGGTCCGGGGATCGGGGCAATTCGCCGCCGGCCTTCGCCCCTTAGGAGCCTGTAATCAGACCGAATATGCCTTTCCGGCGCCTTCGAGTCCGATGCACGGCCCCACCTGTTTTTCATGGTATGAAACTTGTTTTCCGAATATTGCTAGATCACGGCGAGTCGGCTAGACTCACTGGACGGTGCCCAACCGTCCGTGAGCGTAAGACGCGATCGCAATCGGACCTATCGGTGGATTCACTTCGGTTGGGCGGGCCGGTCGATTGGGCAGGGGTACCCAAAAGAAATTCGCGAGCCATGTCGCCATTTCGGGAAGGAATGGCGCGGCGCCAGTGGGAGGAACTCTGACTAACACGGCGGTCTTTGCCGCCGTCGCGCTGGGAGAGTTGGGCCATGGGCGAAATGGAAGAGTCGATCTCATCAGTCGGGAACGGCGATCGGCGTCGCGCCACGCCGTTCATGGTGATCGGACAACGGTTCGCCGGTCATCGCGTTGGGTTGTGTTTGGCCATGGTGCTGCCATGGCGACGCTAGCGGCTCCCAGCTATCTGCGAGGTTCCGCGGCCCGAATGCCGGGCATGGTGCGTCGCGATCTGATCAGCGAAGCAATTGCCAGACAGCTCGACCTTATCCGCGTCGAAACCGACTCGGATATCGTCTTTGTGGTCGAGGTCGAGCAGTCCAATCGGGCCTCGGGCACGGTGCTGGCCACGTCGGCCGCCGATGGCGACCTTCAATTCCTGGCCAACGAGCCGGTCTGGATGTCGAACGTTCCGACATCGACTGTCGAGTCGATCTCCGATCTGACTCTCATTTCGAACATCCGGCCGTTCCGTCTGGAATGCGGCTCAAGCGTCGTCGTTCCATGGTGCTCCCGGGAAACGAGCGGATGGCTCGTGGTGGCGAATGTCGAGCGGTCGGCGACAAAAAGCCTTTCCGCCCATGTTGCCCGTGAATACAGCAGGCGGTTGAGACAAATCTACGTCGATGCCGGTTTGCGGAGTTCAGCCAAGCTGCAGCGTGAATTGGGCCGGGCGATCCGCCGGTTGTCCGAGTACGAACTCGGCATCGAGACCGAAGACGAGCTCGTGGCCAATGTCATCGCGGTCGGTCGCGGCCTGATGAAAACCTCGGCCTGCTACATGTCGATGCCCGTGGAAGACGGCGACGTATTTTCCTTCTCAAGCACCCTCGGAGTCCGGACCAAGGCGTTCAAGAGTCTGCGCATGTCGTCCGGGCAAGGACTCGGGGGCGTTGCGCGACACGAGCGCCACGTCGTGCGTTCGCTCAATTACGCACGGGATTTCACCGAAGACGACGCCCCTGTAGCCGTCACCGTCCGCGAGGGGTTCCCGTCGTCGATGTGCGCTCCGTTGATCGGCGACGGCAAGATCATGGGATGCCTTTACGTCGCCAATCGCCGCCTGACTGCATTTTCACAGTCGGACAGTCAGTTGATGGAGAGCTTCGCCGACAATGTGTCGTTGATGTTCCGTCGGTCGCAATGGGACAGGCTGCGGCTCTCCACGGTCCGGCGCAACGAGCGCGACCGCATCGCCCGCGACCTTCACGACACCGTCGTCCGGCGGCTGATGGAAATCGGATATGAATCGCGGCTGGGAAGGGATCGCCTGGATGGCGCCCAGGCCAATCACCATCTCGAAGCGATTGAAGCCGCCGCCGAATCGTGTCTGCAGACGATTCGCGGGCATATCGGGGCTTTGACCCGGGAATGGGACGGCGCCGAACGCCCGACCGCGGCCGAACTTCTGGGAAGATTGCAGATCCTGAGTTGCCCCAGGAACCTCGACCATTCCTTCTCGCTCGCCACCGGTACGGAAATGCAGACGGTCGAGCCCGGCATGGCCGCGGCGTTGATCCGCATCGGTCGCGAGGCGCTCCAAAACGCCGAGGAGCATTCCGGCGGTTCGCAAGTGAAGGTTGAGCTGGCGGTCAGCGGCAACTCGGTCGGGATGACGATCGAAGACAATGGACGGGGATTGGATTTCGACGGACTGCCCGACAGGTTGGCCCGTCGCGATCATCTGGGTCTCAATCAGATGAGATCGCTGGCCAAGGAATTCGGCGGACGCTGCGTATTGGAGAAGTCGCCGAACGGCGGATTGCGCGTCAGAGTCACTGGGCCGCTGATATGAAAACCCCGCCGCAACCATTCGTACAGACCGGCAAGACCAAGCCCGCCATCCGTATCTGTGTGATCGACGATCACCCGATCGTTCACGATGGCTTGCGGTATTTGGCTTCGAACACGCCGGATATCGAGTTCTGCGGCGGCGCGCTGTCCGGCCGTGAACTGGAAAACCTGCTCCGCACCGTCACACCCGACATCCTGTTGTTTGACGTGCATCTTGGCGCGGACAACAGTTTTGCCTTATGCCGCCGGATCAAGGACAAATATCCGGAAATCCAAATCTTGATGGTAAGCGCGTCGGGCGATGCCCATCTGCTGCAAAGGAGCATCCGGGCGGGCGCCACGGGGTACGCGTTGAAATCGGTCTCGATGGCCGAGTTTCCCAATGCGATCCGGCAATTGCACGAGAAGGGGACCTATTTCTCGCCGGACCTTTCCGAACATGTCCTGGTCGGACTGGGACGCTCGGGGAAGGCCCATGCCGAAATCAGCCAGCGCGAAGCGGTGATCATACGATTGATAGGGCAAGGTTTGACCAATAACGAGATCGCCCGTGAAATCGCGGTCAGCGTGCACACCGTCAAATTCCATGTCAGCCATCTGTTGCAGCAGTATCAGTTCCGTCGGCGTTCGGAATTGGTGAAGCTTTCGGACAGCATCCGCTAGCGTTTGCGGAGCCGTCGAACGATCGATGATGCCACGGGAGTTCGGACAGGCAAATTAACCGGAGAGCGCCAACCAGCGTTCGAACAGTTGACGTCCCCGGGCGCGCAGCCGCACTTCGTAGTCCGCGAACTGCTTGATGAGTTGGGGCGCAGAAGCCGGACCGAGCACTTGGGCGAGAGCATCCGCATAGGCCGGCACCTCCAGCCATTGCTCGGCCATCGCGCGCGAAACCTCGAGATGGAACTGAACCCCATAGGCGCGTTTTCCCCAGCGGAACGCCTGGTTCGGATAAACCGGCGAACTGGCCAGCAAGATGGCGCCTTGAGGCAAGTCGAAGGTATCGCCGTGCCACTGGAAGGCCAGCAATTCTTGCGGGGCGTCGGAGAAAACCGGGTCGTCCACCGCCGCCTTCGTCAACGTGACCGGAAGCAGGCCGACTTCCGGAGACGGACCGCGGAACACCGGCGCGCCCAGACTCGCGGCAAGAAGTTGGACGCCGAGACAGGCCCCGAAATAGGGTTTGCCCGCGCGAACGGCATCGCCGATCAGCCGCTTTTCGTCACGCAGCCATGGAAGCTCGGCCTCGTCGTTGACGCTCATCGGCCCCCCCATGGCGACGATTGCGTCAAAGGCGCGCCAATCGGGCAGGGGATCGCCCTCGTCGAGTTCGACGCGATGGATCGTGGCACCTTGCTCGAGCAAGACGTCTTCGTAGACGCCCGGCGGCTCGCAGGCGATGTGTTGGAGAACAAGAACTTTCGTCAAGGCTTCCTATCCAACATCATCGCTTGCCGTGCCGCGGTCGGACCAATATCCCGAGACCGCGGCGGCATCAACCGCGCCGCTTTCCGTAGGAATCGATCGCCATAGCGCCGATAATGATCGTACCTTCGATGACTTCCTGCCAGAAGGTGGAAATCTGGAGGTGATCGAAGGCATTGCCGAGAATGGCCAGAATGGCGATGCCCGTTATCGTCCGCCACATCGCCCCTTCGCCGCCGCTGACGGCGTTGCCGCCGACGATGACGATGGTGATGACGCCAAGTTCGACATTCTGTCCGATATCGCCTTGGCCTTCGCCCAATTGCGAAGCGATGATGCACCCAGCCAGGGCCGCGAGAGCGCCCGTGATGACGTAGGCCAACGTCCGGACGCTGCGCGTCCGAAGGCCGGTGAGTCGGCTTGCCTCATCGCTGCCGCCAATGGCGTAGACATAGCGGCCATAGACGCTCCGTCCCAGCAACAGATCGCCGATGATCAGGACAATCACCAGGATGATTCCGGGAATCGGCAGGCCGAGCAGATCCCCGCCGCCGAGCACTTGAAATGCCGCATTGTCGACGATCACCGGCGTGGCGTTCGAGACCACCTCGTTAAGTCCGGTGACGATGAAGCCCATGCCGAGCGTGGCCACGAACGGGTTCACCTCCAATCGGGTGATGACAACGCCGTTGATCAATCCGATTCCGGATCCCATCAGCACCGTCAGCAGGACCGCAATCGGGATCGGCAAATGCGCGTTGACGACGAGGCTGGCCGACAGGACCGTCGCGGCCGCATAGGTGCCGCCGACCGACAGATCGAACCCTCCCGAAATGATGACAAAGGTCATGCCGACCGCCATGAGGCCGGGAGGCGCCCATTGGCGCAACAGATTGAGCAGGTTGCCGATGCCAAGGAACGACGAATCGAGAACCGAAGTCGCCAGGATCAGGCCGAACAGGGCGACGACCATGCTGTAACGCAGAAACCAGGATGCGTTGGCCAGGACGTTCGTCCGCTCGGCGCCATTGGAAACCGTCGACGGGTTACCGCCCACCGCCAATTTTTTTGCACTATCCAGCACTGGTCATCTCCGCGGCAAAGATCATCTTGATGACGTCTTCCTTGGTCGATGTCCGCCCCGGGATTTCGCCGATCAGCTGGCCCCTCGACAAGACCAGCACTCGGTCGCTATTGGCAACCACCTCTTCGAGCTCGGATGACACCAAGATGATCGCGACGCCGCTTTGCGCCATGCTTTCGAGCACGGCGTAGAGTTCGACTTTGGCGCCGACATCGACGCCGCGCGTCGGTTCGTCCACCAGCAGCACATTGACGCCGGCCTCGAGCCATTTCGCCAGAACCAATTTCTGTTGATTGCCGCCCGAAAGGGTCTTGACGCGGCGCCTCAGCGCACCGCCTTGAAGCGCGAGCCGATCGGTGGCCGGACGCGCCCGCGCCATTTCGCCCCGCGGCGAAAGAATCCCCAAATACGATCCCTTCCAGGGATTGGTCAGCGTCACATTGGCGTAGGAAGGAAGGCTGAGAACCAGCCCTTGCCGTTTGCGGTCTTCGGGGCACAGGGCAATGCCGAGATCGCGCGCGGCACGCGGAAAGCGCGGCCACGGGACTTCCTTGCCGTCGAGAACGAGGGTACCGGTCGACTTGGGCTCCATGCCCACCAGCGCCCGCAGAAGTTCGGTCCGCCCGGAACCGACCAAGCCGGCAATGCCGAGAACCTCGCCGCGCTTGACCCCGAGGCTGACGCCCTGGACCTTGCCCGGAACCGACACGTCGGTCGCCCGCAGATAATCTTTCCCCGATACCGAGGCTCCTTTCGAGTGAGTGCGCAGCGTCGATTCGAGACTCTCGCCGAGCATGGCGTCGACCATGCTCGCTTTCGTCCATTCCGATCGCGGCTTGGAGCCGACCGATCCGCCGTCTCGCAAAACGGTGATGCGGTCGGCGAGATTGAGAATCTCGTCGAGGTCGTGGGAAATGAAAAGGATGGCAACGCCGCGCGCGCGCAGCCGATCGACGATCGCATAGAGCGCCTCGCGCTCACTCGGACCGATCGAGGCCGTCGGTTCGTCGAGAATCAATATCTTGGTCTCGGCGACCAAGCCGCGCATGATTTCGAGGCTCTGCTGGTCGGCGATCGACAAAGAGCCGGCGCGCCTGTCCGGGTCGATTTTGACGTCGAGCTGTTTCTGCAACGACCGGAATTCCCCCAACATCGCCTCGCGGCGCAGGAATCCGAATTGGCGCTTCTCCCGGCCGAGAAACACGTTGGCCATCGCCGACAGCGCTGGGATAATCGTCAATTCCTGATATACGGCGACGATCCCGGCGGCGCGGGCGGCGCTGGGGTGATCGAAGGTGACGGTCCTGTCCTCCAACTCGATCCGCCCGGCCGAGGGCGTCAGAGCGCCACAAGCGATTTTCAGCAGGGTGGATTTGCCGGCGCCGTTTTCGCCGACAAGGGCGTGGACCTCGCCGGAGAACACTTCGAGGTCGATGCCGCGCAAGGCCCGTACGCCCGGGTAGGTCTTTTCAATTCCCGTCAGTCGCATGATGGGAGCTTGACCGCTGCGGCGCACTCGGGAAGAGAGGGCCGCAGCGGCCCCAGCATCACCGGCATGAGAACTCGCCTCGACCCACTTCGGCTTGTCGGAACCGTCGTTGGGCGTGCCGGTGTTCTGCACTCTAGATTTCCTTCACTCGCCTAGGTCGAAGTCGTCGCGTCGATCAATATTCAGGGATGCCGACCTTGGCGTAATCGGCAATGTTCTTTTGCGTCACGAACGGGCTCAATCCGCCGAGTTTGGTGTCCTTGGTCAAATCCCAGAACGATCCGACCTTGACGCCATCGAGTTCGTCCATTCCCGACAGTTTCGCGACGACCATTTGCGTGCCGCGATATTCTTCCTCGTACGGGAGGAAGATGAGCGTCTCGGCGACGGTTCCGGCCTGCACGGCCGAGAACATCACTTTGTCGCCACCCATGTCATAGATTTTCACCTTGCCCAGCAATCCGGCGGATTTCAGCGCCGCGATCGCACCGGGAGTCTGACCCGAGTAGTTGGAGAAGATGGCCTTCAGATTGGGATGCGATTGAAGAAGGTCCTGGGTCTTCTTCAAGGCCGGGCCGGCGTCGTAGCCGGTATCTTCGAAGCCGACCAGTTTCCACTTCGGGTAGGCCGACGCCAGTTTGTCCAGCACCTGGTGGGCGCGCGTGCTGTTGCCCTGGGTGATCGGGCCGACCAGAACGGCAAATTCGCCGCCGTCCGGATCGGCGTCGAAACCGGTCTTGAACCATTCCTCGTAAACGCTGGCAGCCTGACCGCCGACCATCCCGACGGTGCCGGCGAACGGCATGCTGTACTCGGCGTCGCAAGCCTGAACGTTGGTCATGGAAACGACGATGTTCTTGGCCAATGCGGCCTTCACCGAGCTGCACACCGTGCTCGGATTGATCGCCTCGACGACGAATCCGTCGAAGTTGTTGCTGTTGACGGCGCTCATCATCTGGTTGAGCTGCTTGGCGTTGTCGAATACCGCGTCGAACGCCTGAACGGTTGCGCCGTATTTCTCGGCGGCGTCCTTGGCGCCTTGATTGCCCTTCTGCTGGTAGTCGTTGACGTTGCCGCTGCAGAAAAAAGCCAGCCGCAGACCTTTCTTGATGTCCGCGGTAAGTCCGGGCGAAACCATCGATGTCATCAACAGGGCCGCTCCACCCACGACAGATGCCATCGCAACGACGGCTCGCTTTTTGGGTAGTCCGAAAGACGGACCAATCTCTTTTGTCGTCATTTGGTACTCCTCCTATTCGTTCGTGGCATCACGCAGTTATTTTCGACTCGTCGTGGACGACGCGCCCGGCGACGACCTCGCAAAAATCCGACCGCCCGATTCCGCCATCGCCGCCGGCGTGGTCGCGCAACCCGTCCCCTCGATGGCGGAACAAGTCCGCCATTTGATCGTTCACCGATACGTGCCAATGCATTCGGAACTGACACGAAACGGGGTTTGCTGACGTCCGACCGATTCCGCCGGCGGAACCAGCAACTGTTCCTTCGGCGATGTCGGCGTGAAGCGAGCGGAACCGGGAGGATTCGATCGAGCCACACCATGGAAACGCAGCTGGCCGGCCGATATCGAAGATCCAGAACGCAATTCGGCGCACGGCAACATCCGACCAGTCATGACTGCATTTTTGTGCGCTTGGTCACAATAGCTGATCGGCTAATTCAACCTAGCCGATCAGCGGTTTCGCGGCCGCTGGCGCTCCGACGGGCATTTCGCGACTTCTATCGACCGCCTTTGCCCGTATAGTTGTGACGCGGTTCGATTACGCCGGCCCATAGGGCGGGAATGCGAACCCCGACTCGAGGCGATCAGATGGATGAAGTTGTCGACAAGCAGTTGATCCGAACCACCTGTCCCCGCGATTGCTACGACGCTTGCGGAATCGTGGTTGTGAAGAGGCGCGGCATGGTCACGCGCGTGCTGGGCGATCCCCAGCACCCTGTCAGTCGAGGCGCTCTGTGCGGAAAATGCGCGATTGCCTATAACGGCGCGTGGCGCGATCCCGCGGTTCGCCTGGGTACGCCGCTCCGTCGAACCGGCAAGAAGAGCGCCGCTCAATTTGAGCCGGTTACTTGGGACGAGGCGCTTGGCGCCATCGCGGATCGATTCAATGCGATCATCGAAGAATCCGGTGGGCAATCTCTTGTTCAAACCCACTACACCGGCACATGTGCCGCGATCTCGGGGTGGTTCCCCCTGCGGTTGTTCAATCGCATCGGCGCCACCGAGGTCGATCCGGATACCGTTTGCAATAAAGCCGGTCACGTAGCGCTTGAGGCCATCTTCGGCGATTCGTTGCGCGGCTTCGATCCCAGAACCGCGAATCTCGCCAACTGCATCCTGGTCTGGGGCGCCAACCCGTCCTCGTCGGCGCCCCACGCCAACCAGTATTGGTTGCCGGAGGCGAAGGCCAAGAAGATCGTCATCGATCCCATTCGTCATCCGACTGCCGAGCGGGCCGACCTTCACCTGCAACTCAGACCCGGCACCGACGCCGCCCTGGCGTTCGCGCTGCTCCATGTGTTGCGGCGCGACGGATTTGTCGACCGGCGGTTTATCGAACGGAATGTGATCGGATGGGACGGTATCGAGGCGCAACTCGATGCATGCACGCCTGAATGGGGCGAGAAGGCAACCGGCGTGCCCGGCGAATTGATCGTCGCGGCCGCCCGGCTCTATGGCGCCGGCCCGTCTCTGCTCTGGCTCGGTCAGGGGCTTCAACGCCAGATCAATGGCGGCAATGTCTTCCGGGCCTGCAGTCTGTTGCCCATTGCAACCGGAATGATCGGCAAGCCGGGAGCCGGCTTCCTCTATATGACCGGATTTCCGGCGCGCGGCATCGACATGGACTATTTAACGCAGTCCGCGCTGCGGCGTGCGAACGCCCCATCGGCCATCAGCCACATGGACCTGTGCGAACGGCTGGAAGACGTTCGAGCGACCCGCGCCCTGGTCACTTGGAACAATAATATCGCGGCCTCCAGCCCCGACCAGCGCCGATTGCGGCAAGCATTGAGCCGCGACGATCTGTTTCATGTTGCGATCGACCTGTTCCGAACCGACACGACCGACTTCGCCGACTTCATATTGCCGGCCGCCAGTTTCTTGGAGTTCGACGACCTGGTTCTGTCCTATTTCAACTACTCGGTATCGGCGCAGGTCAAGGTGACCGAACCGGTTGGCGAGTCGCTGTCCAACCAAGAAATCTTCCGTCGGCTGGCGCGGGCGATGAAATTGTCGGACCCGGCATTGTTCGAGTCCGACCGCGACATGCTCGACCGCCTGCTGTCGCAGACAGGAATTCCGGAGACGTTCGAGTCCTTGGCGGAGAAGGGGACGGTGGACTACGCGAGCGCGCCGATCGTGCCATTCGAATCGCTGAAGTTTTCGACGCCGAGCGGCAAGATCGAAATCGTCTCCGAGCGATTTGCCGCACAAGGTCTGCCGCGTTTTCCCTTGCCGCTTGCCGACCACCAGCCGTCCGGCGGCCGGCTGAGGCTTCTGTCTCCGGCGTCGTCCTGGATGATGAACAGCAGCTACAGCAACGATCCGCGCATCGGCACTCTCCTCAAGGGAGCCACGGTGACGCTCAACCCCAAGGAGGCCGCCCATCGCGGACTAACCGACGGGTGTGCGGTCGCGTTGGTAAACGAAACCGGCCGCCTCGACCTTTCCCTCGCCATCAGCGAAGCCGTTCCCATCGGGGTGGCGCTCGTTCCCAAGGGCCGGTGGCCGAAGCTGGAACCGTCCGGCAGCAACGTCAATGTGCTCAATCCCGGCCGCAAGACGGATTTGGCCGAGAGTTCGGCTGTGCACTCGATCGAGGTCGAACTGATTGCCACGGAGTTAGCGGCGCACGAGGACAACCGCACTCACGTCGAACAGAGTTAGCACAGGGAGCGACGCGACGGGAGCGCGTGGGCCGCGTGGCGAACCGCTTCGTTTACAGCGCCGCCGTCTCGCGGATGCGCAGGAATCCGTAGTCATCGACCCGGACGCGTTGACCGGGCAGGATCAGCGATGTCGAAGTCGGCTCTTCGATAATGACGGGTCCATTCAGTTCGGTCCCCGCCGGCAACAGATCTCGTTCATAAATGTTGGCTTCGTGCCGGCCATCTTCCGGGAGAAGCACGGTGCGTACACCCTTGTGGGCGGTCTCTAACGCTCGGCCGGCTCCGTTGAGGCGATTGAGCGGCGGGCGCGGCACGCGCGCGGTGGCCGTCAGACGATAGGTGACGAATTCGACCTCGGTATCGTCGAGGCGAAAGGTATAGGTTCGTTCATGCTCGGCGTGGAAGTCGCGCAGGATGCTGTCGATCGTTGCGGTCTTCGGATCAACCGGAACGGTCACGCTATGCTCCTGTCCGACATAGCGAAGGTCGATGCGGCATTCGAATTCGATCGATGCCCCACCCCGCGCAATGTCGGTATTGAAATATTCGATTGCCTGTTGCTTTTGCAAGTCGAACAGGGCGACGATCTTGTCGACCCGCACCGCGTCACTGCGCTCGAGCACGGTCTGCATGAAATCGCGCCGCGGCTCGGTGACCAACATGCCCCAAGCGGAGAACAAGCCCGGGTACAGGGGAATAATGACCTCCTTGACACCCAGCTCGCGTCCCAACGACGCGCCATGCATCGCGCCGCCGCCGCCGCCGACCACCAGCACGAATTCGCGTGGATCGTGTCCGCGCTGGATCGATACCAGCTTCAGGGCATTGATCATGTTCGCGTCGACCGTGCGAATGACCGCGATCGCCGCCTCTTCGACCGAGACATCGAGGCGGTTCGCGATTTTTTGCATTGCCGTTCGCGCGGCATCCACACTGAGCACGAATTGGCCCGCCGCGAAATATTCGGGATTGAGAATCCCGGTGATCAGCTTCGCGTCGGTTACCGTCGGTTCGGCGCCGCCGCGACCGTAGCAGGCGGGACCTGGATCGGCGCCGGCGCTGACGGGGCCGACTTTGAGCATCCCGGCTTTCTCGAACCAGGCGGTCGACCCGCCGCCCGCGCCGATCTCGACGATGTCGACAACCGGGACTCGGAGCGGGTACCCGTAACGGGTCCGCGTATATTCGAGACGGTACTCGGTCGTCACCCGCGGCTTGCCGCGTTCGATCGTCGTGCACTTCGCCGTCGTGCCGCCGATGTCGAGGTAGATGAGATCGTCCTCGCCGCACAATGTTCCGACGACCGCCGCGCCGTTGCAGCCCGCGGCCGGTCCGGACTCCATCAATGTGATCGGATGCTTCTTGGCCCATTCGAAGCTGGTGGTGCCGCCATTCGACTGCATCGCCGAGTAGCCGCACCGAATGCCGGCCGCCGCCAGCGCTTCCTGCAGCCGGTCGAAATACCGCTCGATGATGGGCTGGACGTAGGCGTTGAGCACCGCGGTGTTGGCGCGTTCGTATTCGCGCCATTCCCGGGTGATGTCCGATGACGCGGTTACCGCGATCTCGGGAAGAAGATGTCTCAGATGCACGGCGCAGGCCTGTTCGTGCGCCGGCGCCGCATAGGAGTGGAGGAACTGGATCGCGATGGCCTCGACCTTGAGGATCCTGCACTGTGCTGCGATTTCGTCGAGTTCGCGCAGGTCGAGCGCGAGCAATTCGTTCCCGGCCGCGTCGATCCGTTCGCCGACTTCGAAGCGAAGCGACCGCGGGACAAACGGCAGTTCCTTCTCGAAGCGCAAATTGTAGAGGTCGGGGCGGTTGCCGCGCTGAATCTCCAGCACGTCGCGGAAGCCCTTGGTCGTCACCAGCGCCGTCCGTGCCCCTTTGCGCTCGGTAATGGCGTTGATGACGGTGGTGCCGCCATGAACGAAGAACGAAACGTCCCCCGGAGTCAGGTGCGACAGTTTTATCGTATCGATGATGCCCTGGGTCAGGTCGCGTGGCGTCGTCAGCGATTTCCCGGTATGGAGCCGGCCGGTCTTTTCGTCGAAATAGACGAGATCGGTGAAGGTGCCGCCGATATCCGTCGCCAGGCGGCCCACGATCAGCCGCCCGGACGCTCGGCCCGGAGAGCCTTGCGGGTCTGCTGCGTGGAAATAACGTCGACGGTGCCGTCGGGTGTCAGCACTACCCCGTAGGAGTCACGGGCCTGCGCTTCCGAGATATACGCGCAACCCACGTCATATCGTACGTCGTCCGCCGCCCGATCGAGGGGATCGCCATAACCGCCGCCGCCGCCGGTCACCATCGATATCCGATCGCCGCGATTCATGACCGTTGTGGGCGCACGGGCCGCGCGTCCGACCTCCTTGTCGAGTTGAAGCTCGAAGAAGTTGCACGAGCCCGGCTCGCCGGCATCCATCGACCACGGTTTCTCGATCGAACGGCCGAAACTCGCCGAGAGCACGGCCTGGTCGGCGAGCAGTTCGTATTCGCGAACCGAGCCATAGCCTCCCCGGTGCCGTCCGGCGCCGACGCCGCCCTCGATGTTGAGCGCGTAACGATGGACGCGAAGGGGAAATTTGGCTTCGAGCAACTCGACGGAGTAATTGAAGGTGTCGCCGTTGGTGATCGCGCTGGTCACGCAATTGCCGTCGCGTTCGTCGGTGGCCCCCCAGCCGACCATGCCCGGCTCGATCAGGACCCAGGGCTCATGCTTTGGCCCTTCGACGCCGCCGAGGACGGTGACGCACAGGCTATTGGCCGAACCGGCCGAGACGCGATGCGGTACGATCGGCGCGAGGGCCTTCCAGGCAAGTTCCGACGCATGACCGGTGCCTTCGTAATACCAGCCCACCGGCGCGGGCCGGGTGGCGGCGAACACGATTCCGTCGGGCGCCACCACGTGCAAGGGCCGGAACCAACCTTCGTTCGACGGCGCCCCGGGATCGACGATCGCCTTGAACACCGTTTTGACGGCCGAGACCAAGGCGGCGCGCGAGCAATTGACCGGGCCGCGCAACTGGGGGCACGAGCCGCTATAGTCGAAGGTGATCTCGTCGCCCTTGATTTCGACGCGGACATGGGTGCGGAAGCGGTCGTTGTCGATGCCGTCGCCGTCGATCCAATCGCTCGCCTCGTAGACGCCGTCGGGCAGCGCGGCGATCGCCGCGCGACTGACCCGCTCGCTGGTCGCCAGGACATGCTCGAAGGTTCGCAGCACGGCATCGGACCCGTATTTCCGGCACAGTTCGGTGACGCGACGATCGGCGATCCGGACCGCGGCCAGCGCCGCATTGAGGTCGCCCAGCGCCATCTTGGGAATTCGCACATTGGCGACGACCATGTCGAATATGGCGTCCTGCTTGACGTTCTGTTTGTAGATTGCGACGCCGGGGAAGCAGATACCCTCTTGATAGATCTCGGTCGAATCCGCGGGCAGGGAGCCTGGCGATTTGCCCCCGACATCGGTCCAATGCGAGATCGAGATGGAGAACGCCGTCAGCGTGCCATCGACGAAGATCGGAAGGACCACGCCGACATCGTTGTAATGGGTACCGCACGCATGCGGATCGTTGAGCATGTAGACGTCGCATGGCTTTATCTGCTCGCCGAACTTGCGCAGCACGTACTCGACTTGCTGTTGGAACATGCCGGTGAAGACCGTAATGCCGTTGGTCTGCGAGACCAGTTGGCCACGGGCATCGCAGACGCCGCAGGCGAAATCGAGCACTTCGTAGACGACCGGGCTCATGCTGCTGCGCGCGAGCACGATTCCCATTTCGTCGGCGATGGCAAGAAGCTTGCCGCGGATGATTTCGAGTTCGACGACGTTATTTGCCAATGAAGCTGATTTCGTGGAACTGGATGTCATGGTCGTTGGTCCTCTCATCGGCTGGGCGGCCACGGCAGTGTCCGCGACCGGTGCCGGCTATGCAGACGATGGGTTGTCGCTTCAGGACGTGCCCCAGTCATGGATGATATCCTTGTACATGGCGACGGACTGGTAGATGCGGTCCACCATGCAATATTCGTCGGTCTGGTGCGCCATGTGGGTTTCGCCTGGTCCCAGGATCAAGGTCTGGACCTGGCCATAGGCCGGCGTCAGCGCCGCGGCGTCGGTAAAGAACGGCAGCGCGCCGACGGTCGGCCGCTCGCCGAGATGTTTGGCCGAGAGGTCGAAAACGCGCTGGACCCAAACCTTGTTCGGATCCGTCCAGACGCCGTGGAGGTTGACGAACGGGACCAGCGTGTCGATTTCCTCTTTGAGGTATCCCCTGAGACCCTCGCACAAACGGTCGTGATCGGTGGCGGGAATGGTCCGGATGTCGACCCGCATTTCCGCGGCGTCGGGAACGGAATTGACGTTCTGGCCTCCCGACATCATTCCCAGATTGAGCGTGTTGCGGCCAAGATATTTATGCGGCGCGATATTGAAATCGAATTCCTCGAGCTTTCCCGCGGCCCTGGCGGCCTTGTAGACCGCGTTGATGCCGTGTTCGGGCATCGAGCCGTGCGCCGTTTTCCCCGAGCTTGTGAGCTTCAGCCAAATGGTGCCCTTGTGGCCGACCCGCGGGATATTGAAAGTCGGCTCGGCCACCACCAGCGCGCCGGCCTTGCCGAGTGCTCCTTCGATGGTGCCGAGGTGCAGCGAACCCTCGCACCCGGTCTCTTCGCCCGCCGTGATGACGAGAATGATTCCCGGGCCCTGCTTGATCTCCTCGACCAGATCGAGCGCGGCGCACACATAGGCGGCGACCCCGGCTTTCATGTCGGTCACGCCGCGGCCGTAAAGCTTGCCGTCCTCGATCGTGCCGCCGAAGGGATCGTACTTCCAAGGGCGCAATCCCAACGGCACCGTATCGACATGCCCGGCAAAACAGATCGGGGCCTTGCCGTTGCTCCCCGTGCCGAGCATGGCGACGACCGATGTCCGCTGGTCGGCGAATTCGTAATAGTTCACCGAGAAACCGGCGCCCTCCAGCATATCGCCGAGAAAATGGGCGCAAGCCCGCTCGTTTCCGGGAGGGTTCACGGTATTCATCCGGATCAACGCTTGAGTCAACGCTACTGGGTCCATCGGCTACACCGGATCCTACCGAAGTCAGCCACAGCGTAAGACGCCACCGGCACCGTTGCCAGTCCGACAGGTCCAACTTCCTTCGATTTAGACGAACGGGGTTCGCTCAATAGTCGAATGGCTAAAAGGCTGACGGGTCATTCGCACACCCGGCCCCTTCCGGAGACGGCGCGCCCGGGATTGTTGGCGAGACGACCGCGACAGCGCCGCGCACCGATCGCTGTGCGCGCGGCAGAGCCGATCATCGATGGTCCTCGATTCATCAACGCGATCGATGTCGAACATGCCAATTTCGCAGTGTTTCCATTTCGCCGCGGTACCTGTGTCCGACCCCAGTTTGCTTTGCGCAATTAACGCTCGGAATCTTTGGTTTTATCGGGTTGCAAACTGGTTCGCTTTTCGAGTTTCATTGACGGTACATTGCGACCGTGCCCAAAAGCGGGCATGGGAATGAGAACCAGCGGAGAGTCCCGATGCCAGCGCCGATCGCGGCCAAGCCCATCCTCATCCGCCACGCGGAAAAAGTTCTTCGCGGCGACGGCGATGCGGTTGTCGGCAGCGACATCGACATCCTGATCAAGGATGGGCGCATATCGGCGATTGGGTCGTCGCTGGACGCCCCCGCGGGCACCCAGATCATCGAAGGCCGAAACCGGCTCGCCGCCCCCGGTCTCGTCAACGCGCACTGGCATTCGCCGATGTCGTTCCTGACCGGAACCGCCGACCGCATGAACCACAAGGTATTGATGTGGGATAATCAGGTCGGAACGGCCAACCGCTCCCAAGAGGAAGTCTATCTTTCGGCCGTGCTCGGTTGCCTGCAGATGTTGAAGTCCGGAACCACAGGGGTTCTCGATCATTTTCCCGAACAGCGGTTTGCTCTCCAGGATGTAGCCACGGTCGTGCGCGCCTTCCGCGATTGCGGCATGCGCGCGGCCGTGGGTCTGCGCATTTTCGATGGCGAATATTCCGACATTATGCCGCCGGCCAACCGCATTACGCCGGCATTGAAGCGCGCACTGGAGACCGGCAACTCGCTGGCCCCGCGCCCATTGCAGGAAACGTTGGACATCGTCGACGAGGCCATCCGCACCTTGGACAAGACCGAAGGACGCATCCGCATCTTTCCCGCGCCATCGAACCCGGTCCGGTGCTCCGACGCGCTGCTGGTCGCGTCCGAAAAGATCGCCCAGCGTTACGATACCGGCGTCCATTGCCACATGCTGGAGACGCAGACCCAGGCGACGTTGGCGCGGCAGCTTTACGGCCGCGACATGGTCGAGCATATGCAGGCGATCGGCGCGTTCAGCGACCGGTGGAGCTGCGCGCATTGCAATTGGCTGTCCGACACGGACATCGCGATCATGGCCGAGGTCGGCGCGGTCGTGGTCCTCAATCCCGAATCAAATCTCAAGATCGGGTCCGGAGTCCCGCCCATTCCCAAGTTGATCGCGGCGGGAGTCACCTGCGCGCTCGGCACCGATGGCGCGATTTCCAACGACAATCTCATCCTGCAAGACGCGATGCAGCTCGCCGCCATCGTCCACCGACCGCTGGAGCAGGACCGCAATCGGTGGGTGACGGTCGGCGACGTGATCGCGATGGCGACCACCGGCGGCGGCAAGGCGATTCGCGAGCCCGATATCGGCCGGATCGTACCCGGCGCGAAGGCCGACATCGTCCTTTACGATCTCAACGATTTCGCCTGGGTTCCGCTCAACGATCCGGCGCAACAATGGGTCTTCTCCGATCGCGGTCAATCGGTACGCACCGTGATCGTTGACGGCAGGCTCGTGGTCGATCAGGGACGGTCGCTGTTCATCGACGAAGACGCGATCGTGGCCGAAGCAAAGGACGTGCTGGCGCATATTCGCGAGCGCAATGCCGGCGTGCGCGCGATTGCCGAGGCGGTTGCCGCCGTCGAGTAGGGATTGGCAAATCGGCGCCATGATCGAGCGGGGCACGAGCCATATCGGGGGCAAGGAGACGGACCATGAATGATATCTGCGCGGTCACGGGACTGTTTCACGTTCTGATCAAGACCAACGACCTTGAACAGACACTGAAATTCCACAAAGGCATTCTCGGCCTGCGCGAGGCGCCGCGCCCGGATTTCGGTCAGAAAGGGGCGTGGCTCGCCTGCTCGACCCCGGTCGGCGAACAGATCATCCACATCTGGGCCGAGGGACCGGGGATGGGCCCGACCGGCGTCACACCCTATGGCACCGCGACCATCGACCATGTCTCGCTGATGGCCGTTGGGCACAAAGCGTTCCGCGAGCGCTTCAAGAAGGCCAAGCTGGACTGGCGCGAATTCATCATTCCGAACACCACCTATTGGCAGCTTTTCGTCTACGACCCCAGCGGCGTGCAGATGGAATTGACCTTCGACGAGGGGAACGAGTCCGGACCGCACGGCCCGATCACGCCGGGACACCAGTATCACCCCGGCGAGAATTTCTTCGACCGGGCGAAATATCCCAAGCTCTAGCCGGTGCGATCAGAAGCGCAGCCGGCCCGCGAGGTCGAGCAGCGCCATATCCTCCCCGCGGGCGCCGACGATCGAAAGGCCAATCGGGCAGCCGTCGAACTTCGGGCCGGGAATGCTCACCTGCGGCAATCGCGCGAGTCCGGCCAGGCTGAGAAGCGATAGCGCATGATTGCGAAACACTTCGAGCTGGGCGGGCGGCGTATCGAGCAGCGGCGCGATGTCCGGCGCGCTCGGGATCGCCATCGCCGTGCCCGGCACGACAATCGCCGTGAGCGCCGCCGCCACCTCGGCGCGGACGATCACCGCCTCTTCGAACTGCGCTTCGGTGATGGTGGCGGCCCAGGCGAACCGCTCGGCGATCCCCGGACCGAAGTTCGGACGAAAGCGCGTCACCCAGGCCCCGTGGGTTTTCCAGATCTCATAGGCTTGGTGGTGGCGGAAGGCGTCGCGCACCCGGTCGAATCCGCCCGGCGCGACCGCGCGGTGTTCGGCGCCGCCGAACGCGTTTTCGAGCACGGCCAGCGCGGGTCCGAATGCGGCGCGGGGCCCGGGTGCGAGCAGCGCGAAGGCGTCGTCGGCCACGATCAGCCGTTCGATCGGAGTCGCCGCGGCCGATGGCAGCAAGATCTCGCCGGTCCGCCGCAGGGTCGCGGCGTCGCGCGCGAACCAGCCGGCGGTGTCGAAACTCGGACCGAAGGGCATCGCGCCGTCGAGGGGGACCGCTCCATGCGTCGTCCGGATGCCGAACAGCCCGCAATAGCTCGCCGGGATGCGTACCGATCCGCCGGTGTCGCTGCCAAGACCGATATCGATGCGGCCGCCGGCCGTCGCCGAGGCCGAGCCGCTCGAAGAACCGCCGGGGATCCGCGCGGGCGCCGCCGGATTGATCGGCGTGCCGTAGTGCGCGTTCTCGCCATTGAGGCTGTAGGCGATCTCATCGGTATGGGTTTTTCCGACGAATTGCGCGCCGGCATCCAGCAGCCGCTGGACGGCCGATGCGGAGCGCGAAGCGATGACGCTCTGTTCGCGCTTGAGCGGATGGCCGCAACCGGTCGGATATCCGGCCACGTCGTACAAATCCTTGACCCCGAATGTCAGCCCGGAAAGCGGACCCCGCGCGGCCGACCGCACGGGCACGGGTGGGTAGTCGATGAAGGCGTCGCAGATCATCGATCAGACGCGGCGCGGGAAGGCGCCGACTTCATCACCAGGCGGCTTTCGCGCATCCAGTTCTCCGAGGCCCACCAGCGTTTGCTGGCCTGGGCTTCAATCTAGGCGTCCACATTGCGCAGTCAATGAAAAGAACATAATTTTCATGATATGAAAATCGCCGACCTCCCGCCCCTCGGCATGGGCGACCGACATGAACCCGGCAGCCCCAACGGAATCCATGGCCTCGAATGCAGATGAATTCCGCGCTGGTTCGATGATGGCGGAGGATTGCAGAACCAAACGAACGGGCCCGCCGGGTCCCACCATCGCGATGGGTGATACAAATGTCGAGTGATCTAGCATTCAAGTCTGCCGCGGCGCTGGCCGCCGACATCCAAGCAAAAAAAATCGGCTGCCTCGAACTCCTCGAACATTACTGGGCCCGCGTTGGACGACATAATGGTCGTCTCAACGCCATCATCGCCTTCGATATCGAGCGCGCGCGCAAGCGCGCCCGCGAAGCCGATGCGGCCATCGCCCGGGGCCAAAGCTGGGGTCCCCTGCACGGCGTGCCGATGACGATCAAGGAATCCTACGACGTGGCGGGTCTGCCGACGACCTGGGGCGTTCCCGCCCTCAAGGATAACGTCCCGACGACGAATGCCGTGGTGGTCGATCGACTGCTGGCGGCGGGCGCCGTGCTCTTCGGCAAAACCAACGTGCCGCTTTTGCTCGGCGATTGGCAGACTTTCAATGCCATTCACGGAACCACCAACAACCCGTGGGATTTATCGCTCTCGCCCGGCGGGTCGTCCGGCGGATCGGCTGCGGCGCTTGCCTCGGGGATGACCGGATTGGAGGCAGGCAGCGATATCGGCGCTTCGATCCGCAATCCGGCGCACTATTGCGGAGTCTATGGCCACAAGCCGACCCACGGGATCGTGCCTTTGCGGGGACAGCTCTATCCGGGGAACGTCGCGCCGGTCGACTTCTTCGTCGGCGGCCCGATGGCGCGCAGTTCCGACGATCTGGCCGTCGCGCTCAAGATCATGGCCGGACCGGACGTGTTGGAGGCGCCCGGTTGGCAGCTCGAATTGCGCGCGCCGACCAAGCACAGTCTGAAGGAATTCCGGGTCGCGGTGATGCTCGATGACGCCCACGCCGAAGTCGACCGCGACGTGCAGGATCGAATTCAGGCGCTGGCCGACTTTCTATCCAAGAAAGGCGCGCATGTGAGCGATACCGCTCGGCCTGACGTCGACCTTGGCAAGGCGCACGAGAACTATGTCCGACTGCTGCGAGCCGCGACCTCGCGCACCCAAACGCCGGAGGCCTTTCAGCGCAACCTGGCCGCGGCGCAATCCCTGCCGGCCGACGACAAGAGCTATTTCGCCCAGATGATGCGCGGCAACACGATCTTCCATAAGGATTGGCTCGACGCCGACGAGGCCAAGCACCACATGCGGCATCGGTGGCTCGCATTCTTCAAGGATTATGATTTCCTGTTGTGCCCGGCGGCGGCCTCGGCCGCCTTGCCCCACGACCACGAGGGCGAACGCTATCAGCGCAAGATCACGGTCAACGGCAAGCGCGTGCCGACGACCGATCAGCTTTTCTGGGCGGGCATCTCGGGCGGCGTCAATCTGCCTGGCACCGTCGCGCCGATCGGACTCACGCCGCGCGGCCTTCCGGTCGGCGTGCAGATCGTGGGCGCGGAGTTCGCCGATCTTTCCTGCATCGCCTTCGCCGCACTGCTGGAGCGCGATTACTACGCTTTCGCGCCGCCGCCCGCATACGCCACCTGACCGCGGACCGCTGACACCCAAGGGATATTTCCTGCAAGGAAAATCATTTTCTAGATATTGCGCGTCCCAGACGCCGCCGCTACACTCGAATCGGCTCGCGATTGCGCGTATCGGATCGCACCGCGACCGCGCCGACACGCTTTCAGGGGAGAGAAGCGATGACGACAACGGTCAAGGACATTCAGGTCAACATTCACGTGGATTTTGATGCCGTGTCCCTTTGGATCGGCTCGTTCGGCGGCGAGGATTCGCCGTGCGACATTTCGCGCGGCGTGTTCGCCGCCAAGCGCGGCATCCCGCGGCTGCTCGAACTGTTCAAGCGCTACGGCATCACCACCACCTTCAACACCACCGGTCACTCGGCCGAGAGTTTTCCGAAGGCCTTGGACATGATCGTCAAGGACGGCCACGAGTTGGGGGTCCATGGCTATCTGCACGAAAATCCGCTGGCGATGAGCCGCCAGCAGGAATCGGACGTGATGGACAAGGCAATTGCGCTTCTGACCAAGGCGAGCGGAAAGAAGCCGCGCGGCTATATCGCGCCGTGGTGGGAACTGAGCCCCAACACGATCGACCTGCTGCTCGAGAAAGGCATCGATTACGACGGCAGCATCATGGAAGACGATTTCCACCCGCACTATCTGCGCAAAGGCGATAGCTGGACCAAGATCGACTACACCAAGCAGGCCAAGGACTGGATGAAGCCGTGGAAGGCGGGTCCGGAGACCGTAAATATCGTCGAAATTCCGGCAAGCTGGCATCTCGACGACGCGCCGCCGACCATGTTCGTCAAGAAATTTCCCAACAGCCACGGGTGGGTCACCGGACAGTCGATCGAGCAGATTTGGCGCGACACCTTCGACTGGGTCTATCGCCATCACGATTACGCGGTCTATCCGCTGGTCGTTCACCCGGATGCCGCCGGCAAGCCGCATGTGCTGATGGCGATCGAGCGCCTGATCGATCACATGATGAGTCATTCGGGCGTGCGGTTCGTGACGCTCGGCCAGATGGTCGACGATTTCCGGCGCCGCTCGCCCTTCGGCTCGAAGACCGAAGTCGGCGGCGTAAGCGGCCTTTGAGCGCAGCGCGCATCGGGTCGATTCAATTCACGAATCGCAATCCGGAGCGCCGGTCTCGCGGACGCCGCGCTTGCGTCCTCCCGGCAGGCGTTGGGCGCCGCGAGACCGGAGGCTTTGGGAATCGAACCGGTGGCGCGATCGAACTTTAGGGACGAGCGATCGAACATTTCGGGACAGGGGAGTTACGACCATGACATCGGGCGAGTCCGTACGCGCGACCGAACACTATCTGGGTGTGATCGAGCGCCTGAACCCCAAGCTTAACGCGGTGTTGACGGTAACGGCCGATCTGGCGCTGCAGCAGGCGCAGGCCGCCGATAAAGCCGCCGCCGAGGGCGAATGGCTGGGTATCCTGCATGGGACGCCGATGACGGTGAAGGACTGCCTGCAGGTAGCCGGGGTCCGCACCACCTACGGCTCGGGCATGTACCGCGACAACATATCCAATTCCGACTCCGAGGTGGTCCGGCGCATCCGCCGATCGGGGCCGGTGTTCCTGGGCAAGACCAACCTCGCCGAGTTCTGCTTCGGCGCAACGACGCAGAACGACCATTACGGCAACTGCCTCAATCCCTGGGACACCGAGCGCGTTTCCGGCGGTTCCAGCGGCGGTGCCGGTTCGGCCGCCGCCTCGGGGATGTGCCGGATCGCCTTCGGATCGGACACCGGCGGGTCGATCCGCAACCCGGCGGCGCTATGCGGCGTTGCCGGCATCAGGCCGACCGCGGGCCGGATTCCCAACAGCAACGCGCTCGCGCTGAGCATTCATGCCGATACGATCGGCATGCTCGCCTACAACGTGGCCGACGTGGCGCGCGGGTTCGCCGCGATCGCGGGCTACGATCCGGCGGACTCGTTCTCGGAAGACGTGCCCTTGGACAATTTCCTGCCCACGCTGCGGGACGGCATCGCCGGCGCGCGGGTCGGCATTCCCAAGAGCTTTTACTACGAGGAATGCGAACCGGACGTGGTTGCCAGGGTGCAGGCGGCGACGAAAGTGCTCGAAGCCTGCGGCGCCAAGCTGGTCGACATCGACATCAAGGGCGCCGAGGAGGCGCGGGTGGCGGCGGGACCGACATTGCTGGCGATCGACATGGCCGATTTGTACCGGGACGGGTTGAAGGACCATCCCGAGAAGTTCGGCGCCGAGGTGCTGCGCCGGCTGCGCGCCGGCGAGCCGTTCAAGGGCACCGACTACGCCCATGCCCTGCGCATCATCATTCAATGGAAGCACCAGTTCAAAAGTGTGTTCCAGAACGTCGATCTCCTCGCGGTTCCGACTTGTCCGATCGTCGCGCCGAAATTCGCCAACGCCGACGATTTGCAGAAGGCCACGCACCGCATCAGCCGCAACAATGTCGGCTTCAGCTACGCGGGCGTTCCCTGCCTGACGGTTCCGGTCGGGTTCGACCGCCAGGGCATGCCGGTCGGCATGCAGCTGGTGGGGAAATGGTTCACGGAACCTTTGGTATTCCGCGCGGGCGTGGCCTACCAGTCGCGCACCGACTTCCACAAGATGCGGCCCAAAATTGCCGCCTGACGCGCTGGATTTCGGATGATCGAACCGCCATATAGAGTCGTGAAGGCGGGCTGAGAAGGCCGGCGGAGGGAAGTACAATGTGCGGTGCGTGCGCCGTTTTGAGCAATGCTCCCGATTGGGTCGACCGGGTCGGCAATCCCGAAGGTATCGGGCACCACGAGGATATGACGCGCGGAGCCGAGCGCCAACGGCGCGTGGCGATGGTCAATCTCCTGCTTTGGCCGATGCGCATGCGCTTGGCGGACTTGGGCGACAATGTGAGCCTGCGCAGCCCCACGGGCGGCGTCGAGATCGTGGCGGGATTGGCCCATGTCTGGGCGGCGGCCGATCGCATGTCGTCGATGGCGGTGGATCCGCTCGACGTCGGGCAGATCGAAAACCTGGAAGGGGCGGGAGATGCCGGAAGCTCGTGACAACCCGCGCATCCCGGTCGCGGTACTGACCGGCTTCCTGGGCAGCGGCAAGACCACGCTGCTGCGCCGCCTGCTGGTCGATCCCAGCATGGATCGCACGGCCGTTCTCATCAACGAATTCGGCGAAATCGGTCTGGACCACCTGTTGGTCAAGTCGGTGCTCGAGGGCGCCGTCGTTCTGCAGAATGGATGCATCTGCTGCACGCTGCGCACCGACCTTCAGCAGGGCATCGCCGATCTGATCGACGGCCGGTCGCAGGGCCAATTCCCCGAGTTCGACCGCATCGTCGTCGAAACCACGGGCCTCGCCGATCCCGCTCCGATCGCCCAGACGCTGCTGATCGACCCGATGCTGCGCAACCAGGTTCGGCTCGCGAACATCGTCACGACGGTCGATGCCGTTCTCGGCGAGGACCAGCTTCGCACCCATGGCGAATCGCTTCGCCAGGCCGCGGTCGCCGACCGATTGGTCATCACCAAGTCCGATATCGCCGAACCGGGAAAAGTCGCCGCCCTCAAACGCGCGCTCGCGCGGCTCAATCGGACGGCACGGATCACCGACATCAATTTCGATCCGTTCAACGCCAACGCGCTCTTGACCGAAGGCGTCACCGACGCGGCGACCAAGCTCGACGAGGTCCGGCACTGGCTCGCCAATATCGACGAGGCCGACCACGACCACGATCATGCGGGCCACGATTCGGACAGCCATCTCGGCAGCCAGCATTCCCAAGACATCAAATCGTTCTCGCTGCGTATCGAGGAAGACATCGATTGGACGGCATTCGGCGTGTGGCTGACCGCGCTGTTGCATCGCCATGGTCCAAAGGTGCTTCGCGTGAAGGGCCTGTTGCGCGTTTCCGACGCCGCCGGGCCGATCGTGCTGCACGGTGTGCAGCATGTCATCCATCCGCCCGTGCATCTGGAGGAATGGCCGGACGGCGATCACGCGTCGCGCATCGTGTTCGTCGTTCAGGGTATCGAGCCGGCGCTTCTGCACCGGTCGCTGATGGCGTTCCTCAAGGCCGCGAGCGGGCGGCAGGATCAACGCAGCAAAGTGGTCTCGCTGTAAGAGGCGATCAGGTGGCGCGGCGGTCGCGCAGCAGCAGCACCGCGCCGAGGATGATCGCCCCGTAGACGATGCTGCGCACCGCCTCGGGCAGCGACGTGCCGGCCAGCATGCTCCCCAGCGCGGTGAACAGAAGGGCGCCGCCGAGAATGCCGATATAGTGGCCGCGTCCGCCGCTGATGCTGGTGCCGCCCAGCACCACCACGGCGATCGACGCAAGCAGGTAAGGGCGGCCCATGTCGAAAAAGGTTTGTTCCGTAAACCCGGCCAGCAACAATCCCATTACGGCCGAGCAAACTCCGCTGAGCACATAGGCGCCGATGATCACGCGTCCGGTCCGCACACCGGATAGTTTGGCGACCCACTCGCTGTTGCCGATTGCGTAGAGACGTCGGCCGAAGCCGCTGCGGTTCAGCAGCAGCGTGGCGAACAGAACGAACACCGGCAGGAACCATATGATCAGCGGCAGCGGACCGATACGCTCCGTCACGAAACTCTTGAGCACCGTCGGAACGCCGCCACCTTGGGCGCCGAGGTTGTATAGCAAGGCCATGCCCTCGAGCGCGCCGCCCACCGCGAGGGTAGCCACGACCGGCGACAGCCGGAAGCCGACAACCAGCGATCCGTTCACCAATCCGATGATCGCGCCGGCCAGCAGCGCCTTGGGAATCGGCCACAGTGCCGCTTGGCTCGCGTAGCATGCGCCCTGACCGCCGCAAGACGGAGTCGTGGCGATGATCGCCGTGAGCGTGATGGCCCAAATCACGGAAAGGTCCAGGCCGCCGACCAGCACCACGGCCCCTTGGCCCAGACCAAGTATGGCGAGAAAAGATCCAAAAGTGACCAGCGTGCGCAGATAGTCGCCGAAACGGAAATCGCCACCATAGATGGCTGCGGTGATGGCCATCGCGACGATGAGAAGCGCATAAGACGGAAGGACCAGCCGAATGGTACTGGCATTGCGCGCGAACCAATTCGGGTATTCCGTCCGCGTCAGCGTGGTCGCCAAGGGGCTGCGCAGAATGATCGGCGGCGCTGGAGGCGGCATCGCGCCTCTCTTGCCGCCCAACCGTCGTATTGCGGCCAGCACCGGGCTGTCTCGACCGAAGGAGAATCCGAGAGCGGCCAGCACCAGGACAACGCCCTCGACGATCGGCGCGTAGTAGTCGCGGATGCCGAGCACGAGCACGATGTTGACGATCAATGTCAGGGTCAAAGCGCCGAAGATCGCGCCCACGCAACCGCCGCGACCTCCGCCGATCATCGTGCCGCCAAGGACGACGACGGCGAACACCTTGAGCAGCATCGGTGTGCCGATCAGCGGATCGCCGGCGCCGATATTGGCGGTGAGAAATAGTCCGGCCCACCCAAAAAACACGCCGGCCGCCGTGTAGGACAGCAATGTCGTCAGCCTGCCGTCGACGCGATTCGCCGCCGCCGAGTGGGGATCGCTGCCGATCGCGTAAAGTGCAACGCCGAAGCGGGTACGCTTCAGGTAGAGCCAAAGGAGAACCGCGAGCAGGAGTACTATGATTGGCGCGGGCAGGGCATTCGGAATTATGTCGCCCACCATCATCATGGTGAAGTCGTTGCCCACCTCGCCGCCCGGATTCTTCATGATCAGGAGCACCAAGCCCTGGACCATGAACATCGTGGAAAGCGTCACCACGATGGACTGAAGCCGAATGTATCCGATGAGAAAGCCGTTGATGGCTCCGATCAGCGCGCCTACGCCGATCGCGATTGCGGTTGCCTCCAGCGTGTAGGGGACCGCCGAGAGTTTGGAGCCGGCCATCTGGGTGACGATCAGGACGTTAACGAGGGAAATCACCGCTCCCACCGAAAGGTCGAGGCCGCCGCCGATGACGACGATGGTCTCCCCCATCCCCGCCAGCGCCAGCGCCCCCGCGCTCGACGTCACCGTGCTGATGTCGAAATAACTGAGCGGCTTGGGGCTGGAGAGCTCCATCAGAACCAAAGTGACGATGAACACCGCCAAAGCAACCAATGTTCCCCGCGAACGCTCGAGGCGCATCCGGCGGAAAAGTCCGTTGGCCTGGCGTTCAGCGATCGCTTCGGACATTGCTATCGACTGTGATGCCGCCGACCGCGTGATCTACCGCTGCGGCCATGATGCCGGTTTCCGAAATCTCCTCGCCGGCGAGCACTTCGACAATTTGTCCTCGGTAGATCACCGCCACCTCATCGCACAGGTTCACCAGCTCGGGAATGTCCGTCGAATAGTACAGAACGGCGCCGCCGGCATCCGCGAACTGGCGCACCAGCCGATAGATTTCGGCCTTGGTACCGACATCGACTCCGCGTGTGGGATCGTAAAGCAGCAGAACCCGGCTACCCGCCAGCAGCCACTTCGCCAGGACGATTTTCTGCTGATTGCCGCCGCTGAATTCGCGCGCCGGACTCCACAGCGCTCGACGAGCGACCTGGACGAGATCGAGCACGCGCTCGACCGCTGCCCGCTCGGACTTGCGGGCCACCAGCCCGCTGCGCACGAACCGATCGAGCGCCGGCAGGGTGATGTTCGCCGAACCGTCGAGGTCGAGGAACAACCCCTCGGTCTTGCGGTCCTCGGGCACCATGCTGATCCCGATATCCAGATGAATCGCATCGGCCGGGGATTTGATCTGGACCGGCTGGCCCCGCACGGAAATCGTTCCCGCCGTGGTTTCGACCAACCCGAACATGGCCATGAACAGTTCGCGTTGGCCCATCCCGTCGAGCCCGCCCAGACCCAGAACCCGGCCCGACCAGAGATCGAGCGAAATTCCGTTCAGACCGCTCTCGGAGCTCATGTCCTTGACCGACAGCGCCGGGATTTCGTTCGCCGCTCGGGGCGGATGCGCCGGCTTGGGCGGGTAGGCCGCGGCCAGGCTGCGGCCGATCATCTCCTCGATCACCTCATCGTCGGTGATTTCGTCGATGCGGTGCGAACTGACGGCGCGCCCGTTGCGCAGGATCGTCAGCGAGGCGCAAAAGCGACGAACTTCCTGCATCCTGTGGGATATGAAGATAATCGTGGCGCCGTCGCCGCGGAGACGCTCGATCATGGCGCCCAGCCAGTCGACATCGCGTGTCGACAGCGAAGCGGTCGGTTCGTCCAACAGCAGCAACCGCGGGCCGTGGCTTATGGCGCGCGCGATCTCGAGCTTTTGGCGCGTCGGCAGATCGAGTTTGGACACTTCCGTCCGAACGTCGATCGAGCCAAGGCCGAGGCGATCCAATTGGGCGGCGACCGCCACTTCATTGTACCGCTTGCGAATCATTCCCAGTTGGCCGAGAGGTTCCTCCATAAGAGAGAAATTCTCGGCGACCGTGAGATCCTTGATGAAAGAGATTTCCTGGAACGCAGTCCGTATACCCAATTGATGCGCCGCCTTGGGCCCGCGAATCTGGGCGATCTCGCCGAAAACCGAAATCGATCCCTCGTCGGGAACCGTAAGCCCGCTGAGGGATTTCACCAATGTCGATTTGCCGGCGCCGTTCTCGCCAAGCAAAGCGTGGACTTCGCCTTTAGCAACCGACAGTGAAACGCCGTCAAGGGCGACCGTTGGGCCGTAGCGCTTGCGCAGATCGGTTATTTGCAATGCCGACTCTGCGCTCATCCACTTGCGGTCCTACGTCTGGATCACTTCAACAGGTGACCCGACGCCGGTCATGCGAACCGACGTCGGGCCACGACGTGACTTATGAAATTGTGCCTCACTGCCCTTCGGGAACCGTGCCGTTGAGAGCGGAATAGACATCCAGTTGGGGAGTGAGCTTGTTGAACACGTCGATATAGAAATTGTCGGGCGCAATTGACAGCGGGACCGCCGTGCATTTGAAGTCCTTGGCGATCAGCTCCTTCAGGTCGCCTTTCTCACAAAGCACCGAGTTCTCCGCATTGACCAACGGCATCGGCACCTGGGTGAATTTGTCGACGGTGCCCCCGTCCTTGACCTTGAAGGCGAGCGTCAATGCATAGGCGCCGGTCCAGATCGGGGAGCCCATCGATACGCCCGGATTGCTCAGCGCGCCCGGTGTGGAGCCCTTCTGCAGCATCGATACGCGGAAGCCGTTGGTTCCGTTGCCGGCGCAGGGCTTCAATTTATCGAGCTTGGCCTCGACTTGAAGCTGCGAAAACACGTAGCAACCCGTCTGAGTCCACAGACCATCGATCTTGTCCCAGCCTTGGGCCGCGACGATTTCGGTGAGCTTCTGCCGTGCGGTCGCCGGGTTCCACATGCTGGGCGCCTCGGCGATGATCTTGATGTCGGGATAGTCGGCGAACACGCCTTTGGCCCCCGCATTGCGGCGGGTATCGACGATGTTGCCAGGAATACCGCCCATAAAGATGATATTGCCCTTGCCGTTGAGGAGCTTCACGAGCCCTTCGGCCGGACCGGCGCCGCCGTAATCCTGATTGATGCCGACATGGGTGGTGACGCAAGGTTCCGTCACTTCGGAATCGTATGTCACCACGATCACGCCCTTGGCGCAGGCGTTGCGGACCGCGCGGTTGAGCGCCGTCGACGAGATCGGCCACATCACCATGATGTCGACGCCGCTTTCGACGGCCGCGTTGATCTGCTGAAGCTGCGTTTGCGCATCGCCGCGAGCCGACTGGATGGTCAACGACGCGACACGATCCTTGTATGCCTTGGTCTTGGTCATGGCGGTCACGAGGTTGGTCGCCGCCGTCATCCACGTGTTTCCGTCGAACCCGATCGTCATGAAGATTTTCAGTTTTTTCGCGTCATCGGCCATCGAAGGCGCGGTCACGCCGGCCAGCATGCCGGCCGCGACGCCCAAACAAACGGCAATTCGCCCTATGAGTCTTTTCATGAAAGACACTCCCCTGAAGGATTCCCTGTGGCGATGCCGTACCGGACTCCCCAAGCAGTCAGGCCGATCGGACCAAGCCACCGCGAAATCGATCCTAACGGGATCGGAAGTGACGCGCAACAGTTAGAAAACTATTTTCCTACTAGGAAAGTAGTCCGGGTTTGCGATCCGCCGCATCGTTCTTCCTGGGGCG
>Ga0181537_10000562_pt1 | contig 35051 bp, 18 predicted proteins | sample PEATcosm2014_Bin_39_FD_119765 | JGI IMG/M metagenome (GOLD analysis project Ga0181537, IMG submission 119765) | Peatland microbial communities from MTU Mesocosm Facility, Houghton, MI, USA - PEATcosm2014_Bin23_10_metaG | ecosystem: Environmental > Terrestrial > Soil > Wetlands > Peat | place... | reverse complement strand
GTGTTCATGGGTGTGGCTCAACCGGGGCTGCAGGCATCTGAAAGGGCTCGTTATCGCTGATGATGGCGCGGTTGCCGATTTCATTCTCGATCTTGACGCCGAAAGAACCGTTGTTGCCACGGATGATCGCGCTTTGCACCCCCGGTGCGAGATGGATACTGGGAGACTGGAAGCGTACTCCTTCGCCGGGCGCGGCGTGGCCGGGTAAATGACGCACGGAAACCGCGCCGAAGGTGCTGTTTTGAACCTGAACCTTGCCGCCTTCAACGAGGATGGCGGCTTCGTCGGTGTCATTGTCATTGGAGAAGTAGCAGTCGGAAAACGAAGTAAATCCTGCGCCGCGCAGAACCGCGTTGTGCTTGACCGGGCCCCAGAATCCGCTGTTGACGAAGCGGACATTTCCCCGGACTTCTTTTTCCACGATCACTTGGGTGCTGGAGCCGACGAGATGGCTGTTGAACTCCCCGTTGGTGATCAGCAGGCCCATTGGCTGAATGGCCTCGACCACGACCGCATTCTCGGTGGCATCGGCTCCGATGCCGGAGAATTGGCCGTTGGCGGCGCCGTTCGGGGTGTCAATGAAGTGGTATCCGATTTTCGCGGGAAAGACAAACGTGTTGGTTACGTATTCCCAATCGGTTCGACCAAAGACGAAGGCTTCCAGATTGTGTTGCATGTAGGTGAATGCTTTGTCGAAATCTCCGTGAAAAGCTTTATTGCCCCAGAAGTGGCAATGGAACTGAATGTTTTCCAGACGGCCGATGTCGCCGGTCCAATCGACCAGGATGCCGCGCCGGAGGACGCAACCGTGGACGCCCATAATCCTGTGGCGACCGTTTTCCGTGGGGCCGGTGCGAATGCCGTTATAGCTGTTGATCAACGTAATGTCGGCGACGGTGGTATCGAAGGCCACTTCGTGGGGATGGGATGGGTTGGCGCGAATTTGAATCGTCCAAGGATAGGGTCGGACATCGTCGATGTTCTGCTCGGGATAGTAGATTGTTACTCCGGCGAGAGAAGTGGAACTCCGCAGCTCGATGAAGGCGGGCCCATCCTCATTGTCCCGGCCCTCGGTGGGCATGAGAATCGATCCAGTTTGTGGTTCCCACGACTGCGGCGCTTCATTCATGCCTTTGAGGTGAACGCCGGCTTTCACCTCCAGGTGACCCTTGCATAGGAAACGTCCGACGGGGACCAGCACAATCCCGCCGTTAATGCTGGCGTCGTCGATCGCTTTCTGGATGGCGGAAGTGGAGTCGGTGCGGCCATCGCCGACGGCTCCATAGTCGAGAATGTTGTACAGCCCGTCGGTCGATTCCGCGATAGGCGATTGCGTTCCGGCTTCGGAAGAGATGGCGCAGGCCATCAGCACGGCAATAGCGATGGATGCTCTGAGCGCCGCATGTGTCCTTCGGTCCTTAGCCCTCATTGTGGTTCCTTGAGATGCTTGCACGCTGTGCCTATGATCGTCGCAGGATGAGCACGCGATCTCCGGGGCCTCCTGTATCTATATTGTTATGGCTTGCCCAGAAGGAGCGTTGCCACAATAAAGCGCCGTTCTCCGGATTAAAACACTGCGCGCTGACATCTTGCTTAAGGAAATCGGCATTAAGCTCAACGGAGCCGCCTTCCGGGCAATAGATCATCGCTAGGTCATGAGTTTCGGAACATGCAGCTGAGATGAATCGTGCCGGAAATTCCCGCCCCGGTTGATGACTCAACAAACCTGGACAAGGGTAAAGACGCCACCAATCCAACGAGGAGAAGATGGCTTTCAAGTACGACATGCAACAACTGCCGGGCAACTGCATTGCCTCGTGCCAAGGCGTTGCAATTCCTGCTTGAGGATGGCTCAGAGGAATTGCATAGGTGGTTTCCCAACTCCAGACTCCGTGAGCACCATAGGTAATGCCTGCTGGAGGGCTGGCTAGCAGGCTCCAGTAACAAGCACGCCGTACGTCGTGGGCGTCGATTGGCCGTCCTGATGTAAAAGCGGCGTGATCTTCGTAACAGGGTTCGATGTTGATGTGTGGACATCCTGGCTGAGTGGACCAATCACGGCTGGGCGGACCTTCATTGATCCAGCGTGAGTTATCGTCATCGTTCCAGTGGCCGCTCTGGTAGCCGTTGAAGTTGAACCACAGTTCATGACGAAATTCTGGAGCGGCCCAAAGCTTGCCGGCGGGATGGATGGTAGAGAGCCGGTTCGTGCGGTTCAATGCGGAGCGGCCTATTCGTCGCCATCGTTCGGCCTCGTCGCCCACATAAATTCCATCACCAGCCAGGATCCAAACTACCTGATGGGCTCCGTAGCGGCTGACTAGATAACGGATCAACAGGGTCAGTTGCTCGTCCGAAAGCGTATTTCCGGGATTCAGATGAACGCTCTCGGCGTTCCAGGTGGCGGCCCATGCCAAAACGGGCGCGGCGATCATACCCGAGTCATTAATCATGTCCACGCGCCGGTCCATACGCTGGAAAAACGCGGGTTCAATTCGGATCTGGTCTCGGCCTTGGTAGGCCGGGCGGCCGTTGGCGTCCCCAGTCGCGCCGATCCATTGCGTGGCAACGAATTGAATAACGTTAAATCCCTTTTGTTGCCGGTCTGAAAGGTAGATTGCCCAGTCCTGTTCGTTAGACTTCAGAGGCCCGTTCCATGCGGTATCTCCGAGCCAGAAGAAGGGTTCTCCGTCGGCGTGGATCAGATGATGGCGGGACGCAGATACCCGAACGGGGCCATGATGCAGGAAGGCGTTGGAAGACCTCAGTTCGGTGCACTCGAACTCTCCTGTTCTGTCGTGCAGTCCATCGTCCTGGGGGTGCGAGCACCAAGACCGCCACGTCCAGTGCCCGCACATGTCGGGAGAGAATCGGACGCGCCAGGTACATCCGCCATCCCAAAATGCCTCGACAAATCTGCTCTGGCCATTCGACGCGAATTCGATGGTGACTTGAACGTCCTGCACCGGGTTCGGATAGTCGAGCGCGGCTTCGAAGCTGGTTTCGTAGCGCGTGTGCACTCCGACGGTGGTCACCCAGCGATGCTATCGGGTCGGCGTTCACAAGACTATGAGAAATTGACCAGCTTTTCCCAGCAATCCCGGAGACGGAGATCGTTGTCGTTCAACCCCATTTGGCAACTCTAGTTCGTCATTCTTCTGAGTTGCCGCTCGTCGGCGATCTCAATCGATGATGGCCTGATAGGCGAGATCATGCACTTGATGATCCAAGGTCAGACCTCCGCTGGGGTGAAGTTGTCCCATAAAAATGACAATCATCTGCTCTTTTGGATCGACGGAAAAGGAAGTGTAGAAGAAACCGGCCCAATTAAATTCTCCCGGAGTTCCCAGTTCAGCGAGCGGAGCTTTCACGCCGTCGATGCCAAAACCGAGACCGAAGGCCTGATCGGGCGCGATTTTCCCCAACTGATCGTGGGTCATCAGTTCGACGGACTTGCGGCTTAGGAGGCGGACGCTCCCGAGTTTGCCTCCATCGAGCAACATCTGGCAAAAGCGCGCGTAGTCCATGGCGGTTGAATTTAGACCTGCGCCTCCCGAGAACAGTTTCTTACTGCCGCGGTAGGGATAGTCGGCGGAATAGGTGAATGGCCCCTCCGTGATCGGGGTATCAGGAAAACGGTTCAGGCCCTTGTCGGGATAATAGGTATAGGCCGTGGCAAGGCGGTTGAGTTTGCCATCGGGCGGAAAAAAGTACGTGTCCTTCATGCCGAGCGGTTGGAAAATGCGGCTGCGCAGGAATTCGTCAAAGGTCTTGCCGGAGACTACCTCGACGAGACGACCGAGGACGTCAACGCTCAGGCCGTACTCCCAGCGATCGCCGGGATTAAAGAGCAGCGGGAGTTTGGCCAGGCGCTCGACGCTGTCGCCGATCGTTCCGTCGTAGGGCAGCATGCCGTGCGCGACGTTGGCATCCTTGTACATGGGGCCGAGATCGGAATTCCAGTTGTAGGTCAGGCCCGAGGTGTGGCGCAAAAGATCGCGGATGGTGATTTCGTGGGATGCCGGAATGGTGTACGGTTCACCCTGCGAAGGTTTCACCAGAATTCTCGGATTCTTAAACTCGGGGAGATATTTCGAAATAGGATCCTCAAGCCTGAAGAGACCTTCTTCATAGAGCATCATGACGGCGACGCTGGCGATGGGCTTGCTCATGGAGCAGATACGGAAGATGGTATCGGGCTGCATGGGTTTGCCAGCCTCGCGGTCTTGCTGGCCCTGCGCTTTGAACCATGCAATCTGACCGTGACGAACGACTAAGGTGACGGCGCCGGCCAGGCGTTTATCGTCGATGCTCTTCTGTACGACGCTGGCGATGCGCTGGAGGCGTTGCGAAGACAGGCCGACGGATTCGGGGTTGACCGAGGGAATATCCTGTGAGGCCACGGTTAGCAATAGAACTTGGCTAAGGAAGAAAATCGACAGACTCAATCTTCGCTTCATGGTTTCAGGCTCCTGAGTCACCTCGAACGTCGGCTAATCACGGCTGCGAACAGTTGCAAACCAGTTTATTTCTTGGGCTCATTTTTTGGGATCCTGGCAAAACGACTGGCAAATCGCGTGCGCGACATATCCCGCCGCAGTGGCGAAGGCGCGTCCATCGTAGTCCATAACCGCCGAAGTGGGGTCGACGCCTTCGGAAATGATTCCGCCATCCCAATGTCTGGCGCGAAGAATTTTAAGGGCCTGCTCGCGTCCCCGTGCAAGTCCAAGATGATCTGCGACGCTCCACGAAGTTGAGAAGGGAAGGCGATAGCTTCCGGGAAGTCCGAAGGGTTGGTCTGAGTATGAATATTTGTAATTCTTCGAATGCAGCCACCGGTAGGTACGAACGAAAACGGGATCGTCTTCCGACACAAAGCCAAGAGCGGGCAATTTCAGCAACGAGCCGGGAGGAACGTCTGCGAATATGGGTTTCTTTCCGTCGGTTGCACAAACGAAGATCGGACCGTCCGCCCCGGGAGCGTCTGCAGAAACGCTGTAGGACATAATGGCTGCTCGCAGCGCCTCAGCGCGCAGCTTCAGTTCATGGGTCTTGACGGAGTCTTTGAGGCGATCGAAAACAGCGGCCAGGTCGAGCATTGCCCGCCAGCACAGGACATTATCGTAGGTTGAGAACTGCTGCTTGTAGTATTGATCCTGCGCGTCCTGGAGTGTCCAGTAGAGTCCAGTAGCGATGTCGAAGTGTGCGACGATGCGATCATAGAGCGTGATCAATGCATCGCGATGCAGCATGGCGAAAGCATCGTCCCCGGTGCGTTCCAGGTATTCGCTCGTAGCCAAGATCGGCGCCGCCGCTTCGTCGAGCTCAAATCCGTCTTCGAGGACCACACCGTCGATAAAGCGGCTGTGAGTGCCGACGTTACGGAGTTGAGTGGTGAGCGCGTATTCGAGAGCTTCACGCGCCCGCTCTGGATCAATATCAAGCAGTCCGGGGAAGCTCCACAGCATGGCATCGCGGTCCCAATAGGCAGCAGAGACGTAGTAGCGAGGGCTGCGTGACGTGACGCCGGCAAGTTGCTCGCTGTCAATGGCTCGGCCCCAGGCGTAGAGAGACGTAAAGAGGAAGTTGCGATTCATGAGCAGGTCGAGATCGGGCTGGCCGGTGGTTCGCGTGCGGGCCCGGCACCAGGCTGCCGACTGTTCGATGATGGCGTCGATCCCGCTGCGGTCGATGGCATTCTCCAGCACATTGGCAGATTGCGAAGCGCTGTATTCTTCCAGCCCGACGCCTATGACGAAGGGAACCTCTGCGGTTTCTCCCGGGGCCAGAGTCATGGAACGTTGCGCGTCGAGTGCCGGCGAGGTAGACAGTGGCGACGCCGTAAGCTTGCCTTCTGAACCAGGATAATAAATCGACCAGGCGAAATGAGTGTCATAGGTGACGAAGGTAAAATCCTGAGCCGATTTTTCCCACGGCGCCCCCACGATGGAGCGTTCCCCGTGAAGTGGAACCGGCGTATACGTGACACGATTCACCGCTCCCCATGAAGCTTTTAGGCCTAAACTCACCGGCACGGACTTTGAAAGCCGGTTGGTGAGCCTCATGTCGATGAAGGCCCCCCTGGAGTTGTTGGGAGCGCAATAAGTGATAGTGGCATCCAGGCCCTGGATCGTGAGGTGAGCCTCAGGGATCCAGTACTCGATGAGTTCCCAGGAAGGATTCTGGAAGGGAAGGCGTTTTCCGTCGACCATGAAATAAGGCTCAAGGACCGGAGTATCGCGATCGCCTTCGACCTGCAGCAAACCTCGATCGCGCATCGAGAGGACGTTGAAGTTAACCAGGGCTCCGTCCGAGGCGCGGATTGTGGGCAGGGCAATCCATTCGTTGCCGGTCGCGATAACGTCGCTGGGCGCCAGAGAGATTGGAATGTGTTTAGGCGTGTCAGACGCAGCAGCCTCCTGTGACCACGCGCAGGCGAAGGCAATTACGAATGGCAGAAGAATGATGGTGTGTCTGTTCGAGCGGATGAAAGCAGATTGCTGCAGTGTGGGCATGGTCTCCTCAGTTAGAAGATTTCTCACGATTGTTGAAATGCAGTTCGTCGATGCCTCAGTCGGCCAGCGCACGGCCGATCAGCCGCGCCTCCGCCAGGTTTCCGAAATCATTCCTCAAGTCTCCGTCGCCGTCCCAGTTGCTGGAGACTCTGATCGCGAGCATCTGGATGTTACGCACATCAACCTCCACGACTCGGGGAGGAGTGTCGAGATACATGCCGCCACTATCAAACTGACATTTACCGTCACAGAAGATCGTCAAGTTGACCGATGGCCGACGCCCCCCGGCTGGGATATCCTCCGCAATTCCAGCAAGCGCATAGAACCCCTGATACCGCCGGTTCAGATCGTAAAGGATGACCGTGTTGGCGGCGAGGCCGAGACCTTTTGAATAGGGAGTGCCGCTCAGCGAGATCGCGCCACCGTGGAAACTGCGGTCCTTCACAAAGATTGGATTGGGAAATCCTAAGCCCCTCTGTGCGGCGAATTCCTGCAAGTCGCTGAGGTAAGTGACAGATGAGTCGAACGCTCTTGCCGACCGCACGGATGGACGTACCGATACCGGCTGCACGCGTAATGTGCGCATGGAGTTTGCCGGGACCGACACGATCACACCCTGTTCGAGTTCTTCTGAGGTTCTGACGCCAAAGTCATTGCCGTCGAGATACGTCGAAAAAATTCCCGGGCGCAGAAACCGCACTTGCACGCAGGTCTGCCGATTCGTTGCGGTGCCGTTGGCGACAACGATGTCGCGCATCGTTGCGATGTGGGAGTCAAATCTGGAAACCAGTTTTTCAAACACAGCGACCTGAGGTTCGGATCCACGGTTGAGGGCGAAGCTGAGGTTGGTCATGGCCCGCGGATAGTTGTCGTAATTCGTGCGCAGATTTACGTCGCGCTGTTCCTGGATGCCAAACGCTTGCTCCCATCGGTCACGGGGTAAGACCAGCTTCTGCATGGCGAGGTGCTTGGCATATCCCGGGCCGCTTACATGGTTCAAGAGTGGTCCAATCATCTGGAGAAATGGTTGATCTTTTTCCTGGCAGAGATTGGGAGTGCAATCGTAGTCAACGCAACCACGCACTCCGACGCAGGTCACGCCGATGAGAGGGCGTCCGAAAGAATCGCGATGGGCCGTTGTGCATGACGTCAGAATCATGATCCAGACAAGGTCCTTGGCGATCTCAAGAAATGAGGTGTCGCCGCTTCGTTCATAACGATGAACCAGCGCACTTGGAAGCCACCCCATCCAGCAATGAAATGTGTTGACCGCAGGATGCAGGTAGTTCATACGCACCTCCGGCGCCCAAATCGAGTGCAGCCAATCCGTGATGCAGTCGGCGTTGCGGAGGTATTGCGGGTCTTTAGTTTCCGGATAAAGAATCTCGGAACTGATTTCTGCGCAGTATCCAAGGCAAGCCGTGATGGCCCAGTCGTCGCCGTGGTCTTCCTGCTTGTGGGATAGGGGACTCCATCGAGGAGGGAAGTACATATTTTCGAGGTCGAGTTTGACCAGCACGTCGTGCTTCATGAGATCGAGTGATCGCGCCTTGAGCTCGTCGTCACCACACAAAACTGCGATCCGGTAAAGATGCTCAGACGCTGCCCAGTTCCCGCCCTCCGCGAAAGGGAACTTGTGCAGGTAGTCGGAGTAATACGTCCATCGTGTCCAACCGCCGGGCCGGCGCACAAAATATCCTGTGCCGTCCGATTCTGCCCAGAGCGGCATCTGCGACGCTACGTAGTGACCGAAATTCCGTTCCCACTCCCGTGCGGTCGCCAGCCCCTCGTAAGCGAGCAACGCCGCGGTCTGGATTCCAGAATCATGCCCGTACGGATATGCGGATCTGCTGCCATGCACGGAATACTCCTCCATGTGCCATCCGTAGCCCGGAATCAGTGACTCAGGGCAAGAGAGTCTCAGCGGCATCCGATCAAGAGCGGTATACGGATCGTAGTGATCGGGAATGGAGCCCAAATCGACTTGGGACTCGACAGCTTTGGCATAATACTTTTCGCAAACGTGGCTCAGGCGCCCGCCCAGGTCACGATCAAAGATGATGTTGAAACGTTTTGGCTGCTTCTCGCCCAGTCGCACTTGCCAGTAGCCGAAATGCTGTCCGTCTCCAGCATCAGTTCTGCCGCTTTTGAAGAACGTATCCGAGGGCTGAGTCGAGCGGCCTGTGGGATCGATGTTGTCCAGCAGGTCGAACTGAATGACGTATGCGGCGTCCACGTCGCCAGAATAGCTATGACCGAAGACGAGACGCCCCGATCCGTCGATGAAAACTTCGCGCCCTTCAGCGTCCGACGCGGTCTCGCCTCGTGTCGCCCATGCCCCGTGCTGATGGCGGTTGGAGTGAACGGTGCGAAAAGCGCAGGTGGGAGACTTGGGGCCGAAGCATTCGACAGAAAGCCGGGGCAGAATGTCGTTGTCGACGGCGGAGAACGAGATGGAGTGGTCGCCTTCTGCTTGGGTGAAATTGGAAAATCGAACTTCACGTCGTTGGGTCGATCGCTGCACGACTGTAAATGTTAGGGCTTCGCCGCCGCCTAACCAGAAACTGTCGGCACGGCTCATTGGCAAGGCTGTCTTCTTGCCACTGACCCATACGGAATCGAGAGCCCAAGTCGAGCTTCGTTTGGTGAAGAGGTATGTGGATTGTCCAGCATTAAGTCGTATCTCGTTGTGCGAGACCGTGACGTTGGAGGTTTCAGCTGCAGCCACCGTCTGGTATGCGGCCGGCAAGGCCAATAGCATTCCGCAAAATCGGCGGCGGGAGAGTTGGCGATCCTTCCTGGATGTCCCCATTTGTCTATAGCTGGCGGATCAGAACGAGCGACCAAGCTTCCAGTTTCCGCTGGACGACGAGTCGACCCGAGACGTCGGCGTGAACGAGCTCCTTCGCCGTTCCCCAAGCGGCTTTACGCAGAGCTTCCGTCTGCTCGCGCGTAGGAGTTGGCGGCTGACCCATTTCTTCCCAAGCCCGTGTGGCGTTCCCATGTTCTTGATCGAGGGTCTCAATCAGCACGGGAGAGTTTGGCGGCAAGCCGGAAAGCTCGATGGAGAGCTGCCTTGGGTCTCCCAGCGCGGCCATCCGGTCGGCTTCTGCCAGCGACGATGTTCCGGGCAAAGAATAAGGCACTTCGACGGGATAGTTGTAGGCAAGTGCGGTGAGGCGGCCTGACTTCTGGTCGCGAGTGACGATCGCCCCGGAAGTCCGGGCCAGCAACTCGTCGTCTAACGCGTTCATGAATCGATATGCATGAAAGACCGGCTTGGGAATGCCCTGATAGTTGATCATTCCAAATCCGCCGTGAAAAATGGTGTCTCCCGCTCCCTGTTCTTCGAACACATCGGTGAAGGTCCAGTAGGAGAGGGAATCGACAAGACCGATCGAATCAAGGTTGCACTTCACCACGAAAGCTGCGGCGGGAAGGGAATCGTGAGTGTGATCGCGGCTCGAAGGACTCGAATTCCATTCCGTCAAGTGGATTTCGGCGTGAGGGAAGGGACTGGCGTCGACCATTTTGCGAACAAGTCGAAGGTCGTCTCGCGTTGAATCGATTCCGCGGTGCATGTTCTTGCCACCGCTCGTGAAGTCCGCCGGGTAGGGATGGGTCGACACGAAGTCGACTGGAAGATTATTCTTCTGGCAATATTCAAAGAAGTCTTCAAGCCAGATTGGATGCCAAGGCAAGTTGAGCAGATCAGCGCCGGGAGTTTGCTCCGCTTTTTGGAGAGTGTCCGGAGCCAGATAATAGTTGCTGGTCGCCGGGCCACCCACCCGCAGCTTCGGATCGATCTGTTTGAGGGTCTGCGCCGTGATCTTGTACAGATCGAAATACTGGGCCTGCGTTCCAGTGAAAAATCCATTGCTCAGGTTGGGCTCATTCCAAACCTCAAAGTACCAGTTCTGTACTTCGTCCAGTCCATAACGCTGAATGCAATGTTCCGCAAAATGGCGAACCAGTTCCGCCCACTTGTTGTAGTCCGCGGGAGGAGTGCCATTCCCTTTCCACCAGAATCCTGTGCTGCCTTTCTGGGTGACCATGTCGGAAGGAGAGAAGCCCAATTCGACAAACGGGCGCGCCCCGTTCTGTAGCATGCGGTCGAATAGATCGTCGATGTACTGGAAGTTATACACCGGGACGCCGTTGTTCTCGTGATACACGAACATGTCGTCGTGAAACAGGCCATGGAGGCGCACGTAGCGGAATCCGTTGCTGGTGACCGCTGTCTGCAGTTGCTCTTGCCAGCTTGCGCGCAGACCTTCGTTTGCGCGCCCCGCACCGACGGTCGTGCTCCAGAAATGTTTGAGTGGAGTACCCGCGTCGTGACTGTCGGCATGAATCTGAATCGAGGTTGACGCGGCTTCCTGCGCCCACATGCCGCTCGCCGCGGCCGTAAGGATCAAGGCGAGGCCTAGGCGGGGCGAGAGCGGTGCGCTCAGGAGGGGCCGAAAGCTGGTCATCGGAAGAACATAGCGGTTTGCAGCTGAAAACTTCTATAAGCAATGTGAGAGCAATTCCAAGAAAAGCATCCTTGCGATTTTTAGTTCCGACGAATTCTATTTTGTACTTCAGGGCTCATCCAGTTGTATGATCCCTCGCGTCACCGCAGATCTCCGAATCTGGAGGCGGGATTCAGAACCACGTCATGAGAAAACTACAGTTTCCCCTCGTCGTTGCGTTGCTGCTGGCTGTTCCGGCCGAAGCACAAACCCGCCCGGCAGCCGAGCTATCCACTGGAGTGCTGCACGCCAAGATCTATCTTCCCGATGCCGAGAAGGGATATTACCGTGGCACTCGGTTTGACTGGTCGGGCGTGATCGCCAGTCTGGAATACAAAGGCCACGGTTACTATGGCCCGTTCTTCCAGAAGTTCGATCCTGCGGTGCCGGACGTCATCATCGGAGATACGATTGTCGCCGGCCCGAACAGCGCAGCCAGCGGACCCGTCGAGGAATTCATTGGCGCCGACGAAACCGCGCTGGGATATGCGGAAGCAAAACCTGGAGAGGCCTTTTGCAAAATTGGAGTAGGAGGTCTGCAAAAGCCCGAGGAGAAATCTTACAGTTCCTACCAACACTACACCGTGCTGAGTCCGGGCACGCGTACCGTGAAGAAGGGGACCGACTGGATCGAATTCGTGCAGACGGTTGACTGCGGCACGGGGTATGCATACGTGTACAGCAAGAAGATCCGATTCATCAAGAACAAACCCACCATGATTATCGAGCATAGCCTGCGGAATACAGGCCGCAAGTTGATCGACACGGAAGTTTACGACCATAACTTTCTCAGTATCGATCAGCAGGCCTCGGGACCGGATTTTGCCATTACTTTTCCGTTTGATCTCAAGGCGTCCGCCGACATGGATGGCATGGCCGAAGTGCGCGGGAAACAGATTTCGTTTCTTAAGGTGCTGGCGCACGAAGATACGCTATACACTCCGCTGGAGGGTTTCGGCGAAAGCGCGAAGGATTACCAAATCAGGGTTGAGAACCGCAAGACCGGTGCGGGCGTGGTCATCAGTGGCGATCGGCCGCTTTCACATCTGGGTTTTTGGGCTGTCCGGACAGTGCTTGCACCCGAGCCATATATCCGCATGAAGATTGCCGTCGGGGAGGAGTTCCGCTGGAGATATACGTACGACTTCTACGTGATAACCATCCTTTCCTCAGAATGATGAGTGCCTCTCTTACAGATTCCTGCATGCACGTTGGGTACCATGCCTGAAATATGAGAGGAATCAAGAACGCAGTTGATCGCAGATGCTCCCTCTTTGGCTGTCTTACAAAGGTGTTGTTAACTTTGTCTGCACTGACATGCGTCAGCGTCGCACAGATGACAATAGGGTCGGACATGCCGGGATACTCCGAGGTGTTCGGGCTCGGGCTGGACAAAGCGGCCAGGAATGTTTCCGTTCAGGAGATTTCGTTTCATACGCAGTCCAGCGAGATGGCCAATGTTCTTTGGCCGGGAGAATCGGCCGAGGTCACCCTGCGTTTCACCAACGAGACTCCGCGAGCTTTGCACGCGAACGGAGTGGTCCGAATCGTCAATTACGGAACCAGTGTACCGATGGGAGACGTGTGGGTGCCCCATGTCTTCAAGATTGCTGATGGCGGGTCGATCCGGATCGTTCTGGATCTCGCGCCAAACGGCACGCAGGATATTACCGTAGCGCCCGCAATACCGGAACGCTTCGGGGGGTACGCCTTGATTGCCGATATTGAGGGGCAAGGCAGCGCATTCGCTGCCACTCTGGTTCGCACGCTGAAGCCGGACGAGGGGCGCGTCCAGTTTCCCACCTATGCGCTCGATACGAGTTGGGACGAGTTCATGAATGAAGGGATCTTTGTCCTGTTCCAAAAACTTGGAATCAAGGGGGCACGGATGGGTGGCGCGTTCAATCCAACAGGTGATCCCGAGTATGCGAAGAGCGCCGAACGGCTGAAGCGCTACATGGATTGGGCTCAGAAACACGACGTAACGGTTATGTTGACGTTGGGAGATGGAGACTCAAAAGCGATGCAGCCGATGGGACGTCCCCGGCCCTGGCTCGATGACGACGGAAAGATGATCGCCATGAAAGACGATCGCACTTGGCTGCCGTCGTACGATGATGAATTTCAAAGCTGGGTGCAGAACATCTCCGCGCGCTACGGCTGGCCAAACGGCAATCTGAACGCAGTCGAGTTGTGGAACGAACCTTGGGAGGCCGTTTCCATATCGGGTTGGCAGGCCGACGTCCCGAGGTATCGCGAGCTTTTCACGCGTATGGCGAATGGAGTGGAGGCGGCACGCACGGAAGCGGGAGTCAAGGTGTTGATCGGAGGAACGTGCTCCTCCTCGAACGCACGCGACAAACTTTTCCCGGATGGCTCGGATGAATTCCTGAAGTGGCTGGACTTCCTGAGTATTCACTATCAGGCGCTAGCCGCCGATCCGTCTTTGGTGCCGGAATGGATGAACCGGCAAAGCCCGTATGGGCCGGTGCGCGTCTGGGATACGGAAAGCTGGATTGCCAACTCCGAAGATCGCGTCGCCGGGGTAATTGCCTCAATGCGTGCTCAGGGGCAGAGTCGAACGGCGGGCATCTACGACGGTAACGTATATGAAAGCCGGAACATCCGCAATGGGGACCAAGTCTATCCGGTGGTGCAGGCATGGTCTCCGGCGGCTGCGGTCGCGGCCAGCCAGAAGTTCATCGGCCAAAGACCGTTTCGTGAGTTGCTTTTTCAAAATGGACTGCCGTGGGTCTTCGTATTCGATGGCCTGACTGAACGCGAAGACGGCGCGCCTCGCCCGGATGATGGCACCGTGGTTATCGTCGGAAACCTGGCGAAGATTTATGAGCGCGATCGCACGCTTTTTCGCTCCGTCAAAGTTCACTACGATGCCCAGATGACCATCGCAGACAAGCATGGACTGATCCGGGTTTTCGACTTTTACGGCAACCCGGTTCCCAGCAAGAACGGAGACATCATTGTTCCGCTGGACGGCAGAGGCTTCTTCTTGCGATCCGATGGTTCCAGCGGTTCTTTTGCCGAGTTACTGGAGTCGATTCGTAGCGCTCGAGTCGAAGGCTACGATCCTGTCGAAATTGTGGCGCACGACCTCCTGGAGCCGATCGCTCGTCACCCCGATTTACGATTGACGGTCACTAACATTCTCAATCATCCAATCGCGGGCCACCTAGACGTATCTCTGAGAGGACTGGCGCTCCGGCCCGATGCTACCAACTTTCGCCTGGCAGCCAACGAAACGCGCACGCTGAAGTTTAAGGTGCTATCGGGCGCGCCGCAGGAGAGTAATACCTATTCATTAGTGGCGAGGGTCGATGCGCGGCCCGACGGTCAAGCGACGCATCAGGAAGAAATGCATGTCAACTTCATCGCCAAACGGACCATCCGAGTGGACGGATACTTGGACGACTGGACAGGAATTCTCCCACAGGTGCTTCCTGGACTTGCAATCCAAGCGGGCCTAACGGAAGAAGCCTGGCTGCCGTTCGAGAAGTTTACACGCGGCGCCAGCGAAGGCCTGGCCACCACATACGTGGCCTACGACGATTCCAATTTCTATTTTGCGGCAAAGATCGCGGACCGCACTCCCGATCCTGGAATGGTACGATTTTCGGCCCGCGACGATGATTCGTACTTCTATCCAGACCACGCGACCGGTCTCGATGGGGCACAGCTTAGTTGGCCCGAAGGCGTACGCCATTATTCTTATCGAAAGAACTTCGACATTCCTTCCGGCAGCGGCGAGCACGACAATGTGCTGATCGCGTTCAACGTTCTCGAAACCAAGCCCTGGCTCTCGCATCCGCCGGGAGTGATGCCGAGATTCATTACCTACTGGGACACGGACTACGAGTATGCCTTAAACCCGGTGGCGCCCCAGTATGGAGGGGGCACGGAAATCTGGCGGCTTCTCGCGCCAGGAATGCCACGCAAACACTTCTTCCCGCGTCAGCCGAGGGCGATTGTCGATGGTGGACCGGTTACGAACGGAAAATTGGTCATCCGGCGTGAGGGAAACATGCGCATCGTAGAGGCTGCTATTCCGTGGAGTGAGATGCCCGGTGTCCGAGCACGCGTGATTGCGGGACGAACCATAAAATTCTCCTGCCGCATCAACGACAACAAAGGGCCGGCGCATGAACTGGCCGCCGGACGCAGCGTTTCAAAGTCAAACTCGATCACGTTCCACGACGACTGGCAGGATCACTGGGCCAACGAACTGGAGTTCGGGATCGAGAAATGAAACGCGGCGGAAAAGCGCTTCTTCCACCTGCACTAGCGATTCTTTTGTCAGAAACATTTCCGCGATTGTTACAGATTTGGAACTCCTGCAAAAGTACTATCCACCTGTGTTCGGGGTCCAAGTTCATTGGATTCGCTACCGGTTTAACCGAGACGTTGCTCCGGAGGGGCTCATGAATCGTAGCGCATTGTGGATCGTTCTTCTGAGTCTGCTTTCCTTGGCGGTTACGCCACTGTGGGGACAGAACGGAAATGGGAGTATCACCGGCCACGTCACCGATACAACGGGTGCGTTGGTGGAAGGGGCGACGGTTACGGCGCTGAATGTGGAAACTGGCGTGCGCACAACCGTTGCGACGAACAATGCCGGCATATTCCTGTTGCAGGAGTTGATTCCAGGCACATACAGCATCGAGGTCGCCAAGACCGGTTTCAAGAAACTAGAGCGCCCGAATATCCTGGTGCAGGTCTCGGACAATGTCGGGGTTGACTTTCGGCTGCAAGTTGGCGCGGTCAGCGAGACCGTGACCATCACAGCCCAGTCCCCGCAGTTGCGCACTGAAGACGCTCAGGAAGGCGAGGTCGTCAATGAGCAGATGATCCAGACACTTCCGACATTTGCCAACAACGGGGGAGTTCGCGATCCTTTGTCGCTCGTCACTCTTGCTGGAAACACGCAAGGCGCGGGCGGGCGTGCAGGATGGGAAATTCAGGTGCAGGATAGCGGCAATTTCGCCTTCAATGGCCCGAACGATACCCGGGTCAATGGCGGAACGATCGGCGGCCTGGAATACCTGGTTGATGGCGTCCCGGTCACCGGCGGTCTGGTGCACAACGTCTCCAATAGCGTCCCGACAGTAGATGACGTACAGGAGTTCAAAGTCATTACCAATGGCATCTCAGCAGAGTATGGCCGTCTTTCGGGCGGCGCGGTCGAGATTACCACCAAGTTTGGCACCAACGACATTCATGGCCAGGTATTCGAATATCATCAGGACGAGTTTTTTAATGCCAATACCTGGTCCGATGATGGCCAGTGCGTGTCTGGCATTAAAAGCGCTTGCGCTAAACCGGTCTTTCATCAAAACGATTTCGGTTTTGCCGTCGGCGGCCCGGTCCTCATTCCGCATGTGTATAACGGGAAGGGCAAGACATTCTGGTTTGCCAATGCAGAGTGGACTCGTTATCACCCGCAAGGTTCAAGCCAAATCGGTCAAACTATAACCGAGCAGGAGCGCAACTCCATCCCTAATCCGCTGAACGGCAACACCATCGCCAGCCCATTCCCTTGCGCAGCTCAATCTTCCACCTATATTCCCAATCCAACCGGTTTTTGCGCCAATCTGGAAGACATAGGGACCCCTGCCGGGAACACCAGCGGTAATTATCCATATCCTCACCTCGGTGACATTTACAACATCCGCAGCTCGTCTGGGACACTGCCGCTTGCTGGCGGCGATGGCCGGAGCATACCAGTTGCGGAGTTGAACCCGACTGCGCTCTGGTACCTTGCGCTCCTGCCGCACGCGAACCTGACGACCGTGATAGGCGGCGGCACCGGTGGCAACTATGTCTTCAGGGAATCACAAACGATTGACAATCTGAGCTGGAACGTTCGCATGGATCACGCAATCAATGAAAGCCAGCGCATTTATGGCCGTTTTGCGCACTATGCGGCTTCGAATGTGACGACCCCGGAGTATCCAAACTTCGCTGATGGCGAGACGAAGGTGACAGGCTCCTTTTCGGCGTCGTTGCACTACGACTACACAATTTCTCCAACTCTTGTCTTGGGTTTGACCGCTGGCGGTAACTACAACCCGATTCAGCATGGAAGTAACCTTCCCAGCAGTTCCCCGGCTAATAACGTCAGTGGCTGGGGCTTTGGTCCTGGCGTCACCGATCTCATGGCCACCGAAATGCTGAGCATGAAGAACGGCCCATTTACAGAAGGAAACAGTGCGCCGAACGTAAACGGTACGTTAAACATGGACGGTACCGGTTTGTTTGCTTTCGCCAATACTGAGTTTGACTACAGCGCGAGCCTGACGAAAGTCCTGAACCGGCACGTGCTCAAGTTCGGTTATGAGGGCCGGCGGTACTATGACGATTACTCCAACAGTCGGGGCAATAACCCGGGGGGGGCAGTGGGCGATGGCTTCACATTCGCCAACGCAGGGGTAGACGCTTCCGGGAATGACTTGGGAGGGGGCTGGGGTCCACAGCCTTTCGCGAACGGCCTGGGAGAATTCCTTTATGGTCTGGATTCATGGACTCAAATTACCGGTCAGGTTACACGGGACCTGGCTGAAAACTACTACGCTACGTTCTTCCAGGACGACTTCAAGGTTAATCGTAAGCTAACGTTAAACCTCGGGGTGCGCTGGGAGATGGAAACGCCTGTCACCGAGCATAATAACAATATTACGGTATGGGATCCGCTTGCACCTTCGCCATTTTCCCTCAATCCAGCCTATAGCACGTCCGGCGGCGTAAACCAATGGATTGCGAACCTCGAAGCTGCCGGCATGACTCCAGCCATGGCAGCTACCATTCCCGAACCTTCCTGGTATGTGAACCAGGTGTTCGCTCCTGGAGCGCAGGAATTTGTATATACCCCCGAGCACCGCGCCAGGACAGCAACCTACTACCACCCCTGGAACTTTGCGCCGCGGCTTGGCTTTGCGTATCAACTCTTGCCGAAAACCGTGTTGAGAGGTTCGTTCGGAATTTTTTATGTGCCGACCGGGGGTAATTTGACCGACTACGCCGATGGGCCGGGCATTGCTTATTCAAATGAACGGGTGAGCACATCTGACCATCCACAGGACTACAACTTCAACGGCGTCAGCCTCCCCCAAACCATCTCTAGTCCGTTTCCCAATCCACCGACGGATTACCTAGTCGCTACTCACAACAATCAGTTGGCCAATGTGCAGACGGCAGCCGGTGCAAATGGCACTGGCGGCATTCTGATCACATCTCATATGCCGCATGAGTACGACTGGCACTTCGGAATACAACAGCAGTTGCCTAACAAGTGGATGATAGAGCTTGATTACTCCGGAAAAAGCACCAATACCCTGTTGGCCCCAGGCACTCCAAGCAGGTTCCCCAAGAGCCTCTACACGCCGACCAATGCCGGTATATACGGAGGGAGCGGTAGTGCTGCTTCTTGTGGCAACAGTACTGCTACCAATCCTGACGGAGCGTGCTACGCGGTGGTGTCACCGACTTCTGGCCAGATTCCCGCTGGGACTGGAACCGGCCCGTATCAGCCCCTTTCCTGGTTGATGTTCCCCTATCCCTACTTTGGGCCCATCTACGAGGAAGATGCCAATATTGGCACGAGCAATTTCAACAGCGGTAATCTGCGCATTGAGCGGCGCTTTGATAATGGTTTCCAGATGCTGCTCAACTACACCTATTCCAAGGCGCTCGATGATGTAGGAGGTTCCAACGGCGGCGCCAACCCCTCCGGCGGTGGTGTGGGAACGAATGGAAAACCCTTCCAGGGCGTTGACGGTATAGGCAGCGTCTATGGACTTTCCGCGGGCGACCAAACCCACAGAATCACTTCCTTTTACAGCTATCAACTGCCGTTCGGTCGAGACCGGCATTGGGGCGGGAGCCCACAAGGACTGGGTCAGAAGGTTCTCGACGGCGTTATCGGCGGATGGGAAGTTTCCGGGACCTTCCTCTGGACTTCAGGTACTCCCATAGGCATAAGCGGTCAGAACGGAAACGTTGATGGCAATTGGGGCATATACGGCACATTCGTCAGTTTGAACCCAGGAGATACCCTGCGGCAGGTGGTCAATTCTGGTATCTCTGCTCACGACGCTAGGTGCGCTTCCTCTGTCTACTGCGGGAATGCCCAACCCGCGCTTAACTCAAGCGTTTTCGTGAATGGAGGGAGCCAAACTACGTTTACATACGGAAACGTTCCTCCCGTCATTCCTTTCTTCCGAAATCCCGGCAACTGGAACTCGAATATGTCCATCATGAAGAACTTCCCGCTCAATTCGGATGGACACCGGTATTTTCAGCTCCGTCTGGAAGGGGAAAATATCTTCAACCACCCAGGGCTGGGCGCCTACAATACCGGTCTTGGCAGTAATCAGTATGGAGAAATCACAGGAAATGAAAATGCGGAGCGGCACATTCAGATCGCCGGAAAGATTGTCTTCTAGCGGATGCTGTTCTGCCTCACAGGAGCGAGCTTAGGCTCGCTTCTTTTTTGGGATAATTGGGTATGGAGATGTGCTGGCAGTATCGTTGCGCCGTCGGCGTGGTCAGCTTCAGCCTGGTTTTTTCTTCTTTCACTCCTCGTTTCGCGGAAGCAGGGACTCCACGGAATTTGCCGAGTGCTACGGATCACTTGCATGCCGGCTTGAAATTCGAACGTGAAAAAAAATGGGCCGAAGCCGAGCGGGAATTTCGTATCGCCCGCCAGGAGGACCCGAATTCAGCTGCCGCCGCCATTGGCCACGCGGAATCCCTGGTGCAACTGGGCCAGCCATTCGATGCGGAACTTGAACTGCAAAGCTTCGTTCAAGAGCATCCCAGGTCCGAGCGTGCCCATGAGTTCTATGCGGTCGTAGCGTTGGGCGCGAGCGATGATTTCCTCGTGGCCAAGAACGAGCTTCAGACGTGCGTAACACTAGAGCCTAACAATGCGCTGGCCTGGAAATCTCTGGGCGATGTTTATCTGGGTACCGCGCAATCCTCGGAAGCGGTGAAAGCCTACAGCAAGTCCTCGCGGTTGCTTCCTAACAATCCAATGATCGTGGCGGCGCTCGGCGACGCTTATTCTGAGAACGGGGAGAAGGAGAAAGCCGACGAAGCCTTCCGGCGAGCGATCAAAATGACCGCAGTTTCATCTCAATCGCCACAAGACCGGAAGAGCCAAGCGGCAGTTCAGTATCTCTATGGAAAATATTTGCTGGGCGAGAATCGCGCCAAAGAAAGTGTTGCCGCTACGACCTTAGCTTTGAGCTTCAATCCTCGATCTGCCGCAGCTCTTCTTAATCGTGCACGAGCGTATCAGGCGATTCAGGACTATAAACACGCCGAGGCCGATGCTCTTAGCGCCTTTCAATTCGACCCGCACGATAAAGAAGGACCTTTGCTGCTGGTGGGAATTTACCGGAAAGCAAACGAGCCAGAAAAAGCCCAGAAATATGCGGATATTGCGCAAAAGCTAGTGGACCAGGAGCAGGAGCACTCCGTCTTTGTGCGCGACCTTCTTGGCCTTCTCGGAACAGCGGAGCGCGAGTTGAAGAAGGGCCAGTTTGAAGACGCCATTCCGCCATATGAGGAGTTGCTCAAGAAGCTGCCAACGTTCTATGAAGCCTATTTTGGCCTGGGCATGTGCTACAGCCAGACTGGCCGACTTGAGGACGCCGAAGCAGCGTTCCGTAAATACCTATCGTTCGAACAGATATCGGCAGATGGCCATGCGTCTCTGGGCATTCTTCTTTTGCCTGAAAAACGAGCGCAGGATGCCGTTTCCGAGCTCGAGAAGGCGCTCCAGATTGACCCGACCATGGACGAGACACGAAAGGTTTTGGCACAGGAGTATGCGCGCGAGCGCAAGCCAAACGAAGCGATTCGAACCCTGCGCGCGGCTGTCTCGTCCAGAGACGTTCAGATCAAAATAATGTTGGCCAATCTTCTGCTGGAAAACGGAGACGTAGCGGCGGCAACACGGGAGGTCCGCTTGGCGCTGGCTTTGCAGCCGAACGATGCCGCGGCGTTGCAGTTGCAGCAGGATATCCTGAGCCGCGGCAGCATGCCGAAATAGGGATTGCGAAAATACACTCGAGTCTAGCCGAAGAACAGTGCAGTTATTTCCGAGCTGGCTCGTATAGAGTCAATATCTGGTTGGTGGCCACATTTGAGGTTTTCTGGGTGATTCCGCTAGGCCACAACACCTCAATCTCATCCGCCGTGGTTGCCGCCCCAAGACCGAAATGCACGCGCTTGTCACTCGATGATCCATAGCCGACACTGGTGGTTGCGTGGTTGTACCGCGTGCCTTCCTTGGTCGTGATCTTTATCTTCGCTCCCAGACCATCGCGATTGCTCGCCGTACCCACGAGATTGATCAATAGCCAATGGTTAGGATTAACGGATCGATTTATCAGGATCTCCGGTCGCTCGTTGAGACAGTTGGTCACGATATCGATGCGGCCGTCATTATTCAGGTCGCCAAAAGCGGCTCCTCGGTGCGCCGCTGGAACGCCGAATCCGGCTCCCGACTGCGCGGCCACGTCGGTGAATGTTCCGTCTCGATTATTTCGCAGGAGACTGTTGGGAAGCTTGTAAGGCAAGTGACTCACTGCCTCTGAATTGTCCAGGATTGCCGCATTGGCGGTGAAAATGTCCTTCCAGCCGTCGTTGTCAAAATCGAAAATGCCCGTACCCCACGCCGTGAGTTTTTGAGTGGCGGCGGCAATGTGCGCGGAAAATGTCGCATAGTCGAAGCCCGCTCTTCCCCTGTTCTTGAACAACAGAAAATCATCTCCATACATCGCAGTTTCAAAAATGTCCGGCAGCCCATCGTTGTCGATATCCCGAAAATCAACGCCCATCCCGGCCACACTCCTGCCATTTTCCGGGTAAGCCACTCCACTCAACAGGCCGGTTTCGGTGAAGGTTCCATCCCCGTTGTTGTGAAAAAGAAAATTCCGGAACGTATCGTTGGCGACAAAGATGTCCACGAACCCGTCGTTGTCATAGTCAGCAAAGGCCACTCCCATACCCTTGCCCACATGTTTGAATATCCCTGACTCTTCCGAGACATCGGTAAAGGTTCCGTCGCCATTGTTGTGAAAGAGCAGATTTGGAAGCCCTATGTAGCTATCTGGCGCGCAGTAGGCCCGGACGCCATTCGACAAGCACACCGTTTCGGTGTCCACCGACCATTTCAAGTAATTGATGACGATCAAATCTAAATAGCCGTCGTTATCATAATCAAACCATCCCGCTGCGGCCGAGAAGGCATTGGCGAGTGCAGGGTGAACGCGCGCGAGTCCCGCGCTGCTCGTGACGTCGGTGAAAGTACCATTTCCATTGTTGTGAAATAGCTGGTACCCGTTCGCTCCCGTGACGAAAAGATCTTGGAAGCCGTCGTTGTCGTAGTCGGCGGTAGCGACCCCGATGGAGTAGCGGGATCCAGCCACCCCTGCCTTAGCCGTGACATCAGTAAATGTGCAATCGCCGTTGTTTCGATAAAGCCGGTTGTGAAATCTGGGATCGGCTTTGCTCAGATCGGGGAGGTGCGCGCCATTGGTAAAATAAAGATCGAGCAGGCCGTCGTTGTTGTAATCGAAAACGGCCACGCCACCTGTCATGGTTTCTGGCTGATATTTCTGCGGTTGAGCGCCGTTGTCGAGGACGAACTGTATTCCCGAGGACTGAATAACATTCTCAAAAGTGAAGGTGTGCTGCCCGTGGGCAGGCGAGCTCCACGTGGACTTGGGAAACACAGCGCTTGCCATCGCAAGAACCGCTGTGGTTTTTAGGAAATCTCGACGACCAACCGTCCGGCTTCGCATGATTAATGAACTGCGGTCTGGCGTGGTGGATTCTCCAGAGGTTCTTCAACTTTTGCAATTTGATCCGCAGCCAACGGGCCTAGTTTCTGGACGATGCCACTCGGCCAGCGAATTTCCACGGTCCTGATCGACTTCTCGGGACCCAATCCAAAGTGCACTCGCCGATCACTGGAAGACATGAATCCGATGCTGGTAGTTGCGTGATTGTAGAGCGTTCTTCCTGACGCCGTCACGACTGTGATCTTCGCCCCGATTCCATCTCGGTTGCTCCTGTGCCCTTTCAAGTCAAAGAGGATCCAGTAATTGCCGTTCAGAGCGTTATTCATCAGGATTCGCGGCCGTTGTCCGAGAGAGGTGACGACGATATCGAGAAATCCGTCGTTATTCAGGTCTCCAAACCCGGAACCGCGCTGATATCCCTGAAATGCGAAATCCGGGCCCATCTCGTCGCTGACGTCTACAAAGGCTTTACCATCAATATTCCTGAACATCGAATCGCGCTGTTTCGCAGTTGGACTGAAATCGTCCACGTCGCCATTGGCGGAGTACAAATCCTTCCAGCCGTCGTTGTCATAGTCGATAAATCCGATGCTCCACCCGGAAAGATTGCGGCTCAGGGTTTGGAGGTTAGTTTGCCGGGTGACATCGTCGAACGCGTGGGCGCCTGTGTTCCGGAAAATCCCGAAGATCTGACCGGCGAGGTCGTTATAAACGATATCCACGCGCCCGTCGTTGTCGAAGTCCTTTGCGTCGCTTCCCATGCCCGACACCGTTGATCCTCGCTCGTTGTAGGACACTCCATAAAGAAGGCCTTGTTCCTTGAAGGCGCCATCTCCCTGATTAATGAAGAGGAAGTTGCGCTCGGTGTCGTTCGCTATGAAAACATCCATCAGACCGTCATCATTGAAGTCGGCAATGGCGATGCCCATGCCTTTGCCCAGAACCCGCCCAATGCCCGACGATTCGGTCACATCCTCAAAGTGGCCATTTCCCAGGTTGTGATAAAGCCGTGCCGGAACGGCTTTGTATACCGTCGGGCTGCAATAGATCTCTTTGCTACCCATTTGACAACGCCGATCGGTAGCAGGCGTCCACTCGGTATAGTTCGATACGATCAAATCGAGAAGGCCGTCGTTATCATAATCAAACCAAGCGGCGCCAACGCTCAAGACGTTGTCAGGTTTGTGCTCAAGGCCCGAGCCTTCGGTGACGTCCGTAAATGTGCCGTTCCCATTATTGTGATAAAGGGTGTTCCGTCCCGCATTACAGATGAACAGATCTTCGTGCCCGTCATTGTCGTAATCACCGGCTGCCACGCCAAAGCTAAAGCCCAGCTTTGCTCCAGTCAGGCCTGCCTTGGCGGTTACGTCTTCAAACGTTCCATCTCCTCGATTACGGAGGAGGCAGCTGTAGTACGCAGAGCTCGTCTTTGAAAGTTCAGGAAGTTTGGCGCCGTTCGTAAAGAAGATGTCCATCTTCCCGTCATTGTCGAAATCGAAGATGGCCACTCCCCCGCACATGGGCTGGGGGAAATACTTCCGGCCGGTTAAATCGTTATTCGTCCGGTAGGCAAATTCCGATCGGCTCGCGATATCCGTGAACCATCCCCCGGAGGCAGTTTTCCCGGCGACGGGAGTGGGAGTTCCGGTACAAAACAGAATGAGAGCGCCGGCGAGAGCGACAGCAACCATTCGTGGAGCAATCCGCATGGCGAATACAAGGCGCGGTTCAACCGGGCGGTCGTGGGGATGCGGAACGTTTGGGTTTTGTCGCATCATTCTCCCGGCAGGATTTTTCGGTACTCCCGCGGGGTGACTTGAATCAGTCTGCGAAAAACCAGGCCAAAATAGCTCTGGTCGCAGAACCCAACATCGCGGCTCACCTCGGAGATCGGCTTGTCTGTGGACGCTAGCAGGATCCGAGCCTTCGCGATTCGAAAATGGTTCAGATACGTATCAAACGAGTGTCCTGTTACCTGTTTGAACGAACGCATGAAATGCGCTTTGCTCATCCCCACAATCTCGGTGGCTCTCGACAATGAAATGGGTTCGGGATAGTGATCTTCTAGGTAATCAAACAGAGGTCGAAGACGATCAAACGCCCGCCGCCTGCGATCGAATGCACTGCTTAGCGCCAAGTGGCTCTCATAGTGATTGATCAGCAGAACCAGAATCATTGCCAGGTAGGTGCGAGCCGCAAGCCTTGCATGTTCGGTCAAGGCCGGCACTTGACTTCTAATTCTGGTGATGAGATTGAAAACCTGAGTCGGAATGCCGGAGCGCCGGGAAATAACATGGGGAAAGGTCGAGTCCTGCAGAAGAAACGGCATCAGGTACTGGATGTCCTCGCCTGTGCTCTCCAAAGCTCGAAATACATCCGGCAGAAAATACAAGACCACCGCTTTGAATGGGCGATCCAGCACTTCACTCAACCGGTGGAAAATCGACCCGTTGATGACGATAAGATCGTTTTCTCCGGCAATGAATTCGCGGCCCTCGAATTGATAACGAGCTCTGCCTGAATACACATAGAGCAATTCAAAATAGTCATGCCGGGTAAGCGGCCGGTTACGATCTGTGGGGAAAGTGAAAGACCGAACATCAACCGGGAAAGTTGGATCGAACGGCCAGATGTGGGAGCCATCTTGTTGGATCTGATGTGTGACGACCGACCGAACGTTCTCCCATCGTAACGGCGGATTCTCGGGAGTGCGAGGGAAGTGAATGGAGGCCATCTGAGGGTTCCTCAGCTGAATTCCGCTTGACATCAAACATAGTCTTTTAGCACGAATACTGGACGAAGATCAAGTGTCATTTTGGGAGCCGGTCCTCGGGATGTCGGCGGCGAGAATCATTGTAAGCTACACAAAATAATCATGATATGTTGTGTTGTCGGCACCACAAACCGCAGCTTCTCGACCCCGCCAAGCCCGACTTATGAATTCGCGGGCTCATCTGAGCAGGGTAGTTTTATTAGAAAAATGGCCCCCCCTTCGGTACGAGATGAAACGCCGCCAGTAGGGCAGTGTGCTTGGACAGCTTTTAGCTTTCAGCGATTGTGAAGGAGGGAACGCAGGCCGAGCGCCGTGATTGGGGATGCAGAAGCGCAGATCGCTTCACATTTCGGGCGCGACGCGCAACGACAATCTAGTCCTTCGGGGCGTTGAACAGGACTTGCCATTCCACCGGCTCCCGCTGACCCAGGAACGTGATATTCAGAGAATTCCCCTGCTTTCGGTGATTCACGAGAACAGGATGGTTGCCGCCGGCTGAAGCTCTCACTTTAGAAACGGACACTCCGTCGGGAACGTGGATCCACAATGCATAGGGGCGGCCGACGACCGCCTGCGAAGTGCCACTCAAGGTTTGCGTCGAATTATCCCAGCTCACTTTCAGTGCGGAGTAGGCGCCGCTGATGTGCCGAGAGATGCCCACCAGCTGTGGTCTGTTTAGCAGAGGATGCAACTGAAAAACCCGAGTGTCGTGCGGTGGAATTTCCACCCGCATGCGATCTTTGAATACGCCGTAGATCTTCTGGTTCCAGAAATCAAAAGCGATGTAGGACGTGTCTTTAGTGAGCCCCAACTTCTCAGGGAAGGCCAGGTCTTCAACTTTCTGCCAACTCCTCCAGTTCGTCATCGCGACAACATCATAGGTGCCCGCAGGCGCGTTCACTTTCAGGTCCAGAATCTCCGGATAGTTGTGGATATAAGTGTCCGGAGTTGTATGTTTGAACTTATTCCAATCCATGTCGGCGCCACGGCTGAATAGATCGACGGGGAAGATGGGCATCGTGGGCAGTGTCTTGCGCAACAAATCCACCCGCTCATCGGTGAGGTCGGGCATGATGCTTCCCAGGGAATAGGCCACCCCGGTGAGTGATACCAAACTGACAACCGTCCGCGCTTCCGCGAGCGTGGTTCCGAAGCCGGTCAGCGGAAGTTCGCGTTCCCGCTCCGTTTCGATCACGCTGGGATTTCGTCGCATCACTCCTTCCTCAAAGCTAATGCGGGGTTCAAGGGCCATGCCTTCCCCCGGCATGGTGTAGGCAACGATGTGATTCAGGAATCCATTGGCGTTGATGGAACTGAACAGAGAATACATGCCCTGCCAATTGTCATAAAGATCGTGGCCATTGAAGTAGGAATCGATATAGCCGATGCCGTTCAAAGGCGTGCCCGCGACATCGCCTTCGATGAAGCGGCTGGGGCCAATGGTCTCGCGGATCCGTTCAAGACGATTCCGGTAAGCCACCAAAGTGTCGATGCCCCCGTCGTGGAGGCGTGTGAGGTCGATCCCGGGCACGTATTTCGGCAGGGCGTGTTCCCCGTCGAACTTGTAATACTCAAAGCCCCAGTCGTCCAGCGTCTTCATTTCTTCTTGCAGGAAGTCCAGAACGGCGGGGTTCGTTGAATCAAGTGCCGGTGTGTTGTAGTCGAGCACAGTCTTTCCGTTGGTGTAGTGCAGATACCAGTCGGGATGGTCCGCAACGGCCGCGGCAGAAGAGTTCGGTACCAACCATATGCCCGGACGAAGACCCTTGGCGCGGATGTAATTCGCCAGCCACTGCGGTCCGTGAGGGAATTTCTGCCGGTCCCAATTCGTGATCCAGAAATGTTGCCCGTTAGGGCCCCGATCATAACCGTCGTCGAGCTGAACGAACTGAAATCCGTAGGGCGAGAGATGAGCGGCGATCCAGTCGGCGTTGCGGACGATGTCTTCTTCCTTCACCCTCTCGTAATAACTCGTCCAACTCGACCAGACCATGGGAGCGGTTGAGAAGTGCGAATCGTCGTAGGGCACATAGAAGGGCAGCCCAAGGGACTTGGTGAAATAGTCGGGGATGAGCCGCACGAGCGTGTTGCCGGGCACGGGCAGGGTGACGTCAAGCAAGTCCAGATTCTGTGCGCTGCGAGACAAGGTGGCGTCTTCCGCGAAATCAATCGCGATATCGGACGGGCGATCAAACAAGCTGTGCAGACCGTTACCGGAAACTTGTCCCAAGGCAAAGTATGCGCAATCCGGATTTCGCCTGGGCAGGAAGGAGAGATTGTGAGTGTAGCTGCCGCCGTAGCTGACGGCGACTTCTCCGGTTCCTTCCCAATCCACGGGAGTTCCTTGCCGGTCCAGCAGGCGCGCGATGATGCGTTGGGAAGAAGCGGGCGCCTGGCCGGTTAAGACCGAATCTGACGATGTGCTCGAGATCCGGAGTTCGTTTGGGTGGAGTTCGAGAATCCAAACCATTCGAGAATCGCGAGTCTTGATGGAGAGCTGATTCTGTCCGATCACCTCGGCCGTCCACTCGCTGGCGGATGCCGGACCATCTGTCGAGCGGAAGTTGAGGCGGACGTTCTGCAGCACAACGCCCAGTGTGTCGGTGGAGATGGTGAGTTGGGCCAGCGCCTCGTCCGCGGAGATGGTCCACCCGGCAGAGGTGATGGTAACGGTCCGCGCCCAGAGAGTCGGAACCACTGCGAGCAGGGCGGTTAGACTCAACACGACGCGAGTTACTCTGATCATGGCGCTCCTGGGGCAAAATCTAGTACCTGGGCATTGATTGAGTCACGCCGGCTTTCTGTCATTTCGGTGAACTTCGGCCTATCCATGCGACCCAGTCTTCGCGGTCCGGCGGGGTCAGGCTGCGACTCGTCAAGGGAAGCGTCCCACTCCATTCGCCAGAGCGCGGATTAAACCAGCGCACGAGAAGGGACCCTTCCAGCTGGTCAGGCTGCAGAGTCACTGTTTGTGCGACCGGGAAATAGAGAAGGGCCCACTCGTTATTCTCTGCTTTGGCAGCGGCCACGAATGCCGATGGATCTTCATCGCCCGGCTGATGAGCGATCAAACGCGGATCGGGACGAAGCGTCCACCATTGCAAGGAAGAAAACAAAGTCATCAGGTGTGCCATGTCGGTACTGCCGGGAAGATTGATTGCATCGAACCATGGGCGGGCGACGCCGCTGCCAGAATGATTCATGGGCAAGGCTGGGTGATTGTCCCATCCCCAGACGCCATGGGCGCCGTAGGTGACTCCAGCGGGGGGCGAGACCAGGAGGCTCCAGTAGGCAGCGCGACGCACGGCATGAGCGTCGAAGCGCTGGCGGCTGAAATAGCTGATGTGGTCCTCATAGTTCGGTTCTAAATTAATAATGGGATGAATCGGTAGCGCGTCCCAGGAGACCGATGGGGGGCCTTGGGTGATCCACTTGAGATCCTCCGGTCCGTCTCCATGACCACTCTGATAGCCGAGGAAACTGAACCAGGGTTCTTGCCCAAAGTCGCCGGCTATCCACTCGTGGCCAGCGGGGTGGATGGTTGCCAGGCGAGACGGATTATCGGCGAAGACGGCGTTGCCAATTCGTTTCCATCGTGCAGCTTCGTCGCCGTGATAGTCTCCGTCTCCGGCCAATATCCAGATGACCTGGTATGCGCCATAGCGCGCTACCATGTACCGAGCGAGCCGGATGACTTGATCGTCGGGCAGGGCATTGCCGGGGTTGAGGAATTTGGAATAGGGACTCCAGGGCGCGGTCCAGATGAGAACGGGAGCGGCGACCAGACCGTGGTCATTGACAGCGCTGACGCGGTCGTCCATCCATTGGAAAAAGACGGGGTCGATGGTGATGGACTCGCGACCTTCATAGGCCAGTCGTGATTCCGCATTTCCAGCGGCGGCGATCCACTGCGTGGTGACGAACTGAACGGCTGTGAACTTCTTTCGCTTCCTGTCGGACAGATACGTTTCCCAACTCGCGCGATCGGACTTCAGGGCGCCATTCCATGCCGTATCGGAGAGCCAGAAGAAGGGCGTGCCATCCGCCTGTTCCAGGTAGCGCTGGTTTTGCGATAGCCGAAGGCTTCCGTGCTGGTAGAGAGGATTTGCGCCTTTATAGGGCACGCAGAGGAATTTGCCCGTTTGCCCGTCTAACCCTTTGTCGTCCGGGTGAGAGGCGTGGGTTCGGTATGTCCATTCACCGGTTTGTTCGGGTGAAAAGCGAACTCGCCAAGTGTTTTCTCCGTCCCAGTAGGCATCGAGGGTGCGAATCTTTTCGTCGGGAGCGGTGAAGTCGACCCTGACGGTAACGTCCTGGAAGGGGTTCTGATAGCTGGAGCTGCTGGTGAAACTTGCCTCGAAAACGGTCCATTGGGCGGTTTCAGCTGTCGCGGTCGAAACCATCGAACGTGCCCCTGCGCAGCAGGCAGCGACGGAAAGGACGAATGCAACTACCCGAAACAGGCCGTGCCCAGCGGGTAGTAGAGTATCTGAGGATCGGGCTGACAATGCGTAGCCTCCGCTCAAACATGCAAAGAGTTGAATTCTATTCCAGCGCACTGCTACTACTGCCTTGGCTATAATAGAGCCGTCAAAGGCCAACTTTCTGTAAGAGGGAGTTGCATCTTTCTGACAAAAACGGCACCATCGCGTCTAATAAGACCAGCAATAGCGGAGTGAAGACAGAGTTTGTCAGGAGCCTATGCCCACCTCGTCGATGGGAGTGCTGAACTCCAAGCGCAAAGCTCGAGTCGCTCAGAGTAACGATCAGGAGCGACCGAGGCGAAACTACCTGGTTCTCGACTCCCAGGTCAACGCGGACGGAGTGCACATTTGGCCATTCGATCCGCGCTTTCCAATTGATGTGGTCCATCATCATCTGAGTGGGCTCCAGCCCTTTCGAATGAATCGCCATGATTACATGGAGATTCTGTTCTTGAATGCGGGCGAACTTGTTTGGCAGGTCCAGGACCAATTGGTAACGCAGACTAAGGGCGACCTTTTCGTGATGGGAAGCACGAAATACCATCGGGTAACCGAGAAGTCGAGTTCCCAGGCAACCGTGGAATCACTTTTTTTTCATCCTGACCTCATTCGGTCTTCGTCCGTCTGCCGCGAAGACTCGGGGTATCTGGGAGCATTTCAATCGTTCGATCCCGGTTTTCCGCATGTCATCCCAGCCAGCACCGGCGTGCCTGCGGAGATCAGGAGCCTGATTGCGCGTATTTACCAGGAACTGCCGGCAAGTTCCGATCGGGCAAAACTGTGCGTCAAAACTTACCTCAAGATGATTCTGGTTGTGCTCTTGAATCACTATTCTTCGAACCGCATGATTCCGGCGAGATTCGACCGGAGACAGCGTGCCCTCGAGCGATTCAAACCACTTTTTGAATTTCTGGATACCCAGTACTGGGATCAGATTACCCCGATTGATGCCGCGAAGACCGTGAACATGAGTCCATCTCATTTCAGGCGAGCATTCAAGCAAGTCACAGGTCAATCGTTTGTTTTGTACCTGAACCATTTTCGTATCGCCAAGGCACAAGAGTTGCTGCTTTCCACCGACAAATCGATTGCCGAGGTAGGCATGGAGGTTGGCTTCTGCGACCAAAGCTATTTTGGTCTGATCTTCCGCCGGTGCACGCAAATGACGCCGCTTTTCTACAGGAACCGTGCCCATCAGATTTGCCGGATGGACCGTACGCCGATGACTCAGCCGTTGATTTCGAAAATTGATTCGATCACGAGTCGGACCACTTCGTAAGTATCCCCCAAACTATTCTGTCGCTCGGCCGCATCCATTGTTTATTTAGGCCGGTAAATCGCACATTCCAGATACTTTTCTTAGAATGACGGCTGTGTTTGTTATAGAAATGCGACCCCTCATTCAATTAGATTTTTGGAGCACGGAAGCCGATCTCCGGCGGCCGACTCCACTAGGGGTCAGCCCAAGGGGAACTGTGTATTCTGACTGGTTTGCAGGTCGAGACTGCAGACTAAGGTTGAAGAATGCGTAGATTGAAGTTTGCCATGTTTGGCAGCGGGTTCTGGGCACGGTATCAGCTTGCGGGCTGGCGCGAACTGCCCGGTGCGCAGTGCGTTGCTCTCTACAACCGGACCATTTCCAAAGCGCAAGCTCTGGCACAAGAGTTTGAGATTTCTGCAACCTACAACAATCCGGAAGAATTGCTCGATAAGGAGAAACTGGACTTCGTTGACGTCGTTACCGACTTGGATCACCACGAAGTTCTTGTAAAGATGGCAGCCGACCATAAACTCCCCGTGGTCTGTCAGAAGCCGATTGCTCCCACGCTTTTCCAGGCCGAGGGCATGGTGGAAGCCTGCCGTTCCGCAGGCGTGCCTCTGCTGATCAACGAGAATTGGCGATGGCAGGCTCCGCTGCGCCAGCTTAAGAGAATCCTGGACGCGGGTGAAATAGGGAAGCCTTTCCGGGCACGGCTCGACATGATTTCCGGTTTTCCGGTGTTTCGCAACCAGCCTTTCTTGCGACAGCTAGATCGCTTCATTCTGATGGATCTGGGGAGCCACATTCTCGACGTGGCGCGCTTCCTTTTTGGAGAAGCCACAAATCTGTACTGCCAGACGCACAGCGTTCACAGCGATATCAAAGGGGAAGACGTTGCCACCGTAATGCTGCGCATGGGGGTCGAGACCACGGTTGTCGTGGAGATGGCGTATGCGGAGAACCCTCTCGAGAGAGAGTGTTTCCCGCAGACACTGGCATTCGTGGAAGGAGACAAAGGCACCGTGGAGTTGGGAACGGACTATTGGATCAAGGTTACGATGGCGAGCGGTACGACAACGAACCGTTTTCCTCCTCCGCACTATTCATGGGTGAATCCCGCATACGAGGTCGTTCATTCCAGCATCGTCGCCTGTCAAACGAACCTGCTCCAGGGCTTGAATGGGGGATCGGCGGAAACTACGGGCGAGGACAACTTGAGAACCGCGCGGCTTGTGTTTGCGGCCTACGAATCGGCGGCGGAAGGCAAGGCCGTGGCGTTCTGAAACTCGGAGTTTGTCTAACGCAAGTTCTGGCTCCGCGGCGCGAATCTCTTCGGTGACTCTCGCCTTTTCGATTGAAGATTGGAGGTGAGGGTGGCGTTGACCCGCAACATTCTTTACTACGGCTCGGACGTGCCCCCTCCAGAGCCCATCAGGCTGCAAGCCGGGCCGCTTTCTCTCACGTTTGTTGCCGGTGAAATCCGGGATATCCGCGTGGGAAGCCGCGAAGTTTTGCGCCGCATATACGTTGCGGTTCGAGACCGCAACTGGCGGAGAGTGCCCGCCTTCGTGCACAACGTTCGGGACACCATCGGTCCCGAATCGTTCGACCTGCAATTTGAGGTCGAGAACAAGCAAGAGGAGATCGATTTTCACTGGACTGGTTCCATTGTCGGTAAGAACAACGGGACGATTTCATTCACCATGGAAGGGACCGCCCGGTCCACGTTTTGGAGAAACCGAATCGGTTTCTGCGTTTTGCATTCCTCCGCGGAGTTGGCCGGCTCTCGCTGCTCCATTGAGACCGTCGAGGGGGCCTGCCTGAGTGGAGAGTTTCCTCGATTCATCTCGCCCCATCAGGTGTTCGCGAAGATTCGGGCGATCTCTCATGAAGTAGTTCCTGCGATTCTCGCGGAAGTGCGTTTGGAGGGGGACGTCTATGAGACGGAGGATCAACGCAATTGGAGTGACGCGTCGTACAAAACGTATTGTCCGCCTTTGAGTCTTCCATTTCCGGCTGAAATCCTTGCCGGCAGCGCTGTTTCGCAGGCCATCACTGTGGCAGTGAAAGGGAATCTCTCCAACATCACCTCAGAGCCTGCTGCCGAGCCGATCCTGATTGAACTTCGTGAGGCGAGAAATATTTTGCCCAAGATTGGCCTGGGCCTGACTCCGGGAGCGTGTCCGCTCTCTTCTAGATCGATCGAACGCCTGCGTGCTCTTCGTCTGACGCATCTGCGCGTCGATCTGAGACTGAATGACACTGCCTATCAGTCTCAGTTGCAGCGAGCCACAACCGAGGCTTCGCGCCTGGGGTTGGCTCTCGAAATCGCGCTCTTTCCTACCCGCGATGCTCAGCGTGAAATCGAGGAGTTGCGCTCCACCCTCAATCGCTTTCATCCCCTGGTACAGACCTGGCTTGTTTTCAATGTGGCCGAGCAGTCCACCCCCGAGAAGTGGCTAAACATGGCGCGAGCCGGCCTGTCCGACTACAACCCTGAAGCCCTATTTGGGTGCGGAACGGATGCCAATTTTGCCGAGCTGAACCGTTGCAGGCCGCCGGCTTGCGGAATAGATCTGGTCAGCTATCCGCTGAGTCCCCAGGTCCATGCTTTTGATCATGCCAACCTGATTGAGAATCTTCAGGCGCAAGCGTCGATGGTCGAGAGCGTACGTCAGTTCGCAGGTGACGCTCGCGTGGCCGTTTCTCGAGTTACGTTACGACCGCGTTCCAAGCCGGAGGTGGCGAGCGTCGCGAATCTTTCTGACAGTGGCGAACTGCCCTCATCCGTCGACTCCCGCCAGATGTCGCTCTTGGGGGCGGTCTGGACGGCGGGCACTTTGAAGAGTTTCTTGGAGGCTGGAATCTACAGCACCACTTTTTATGAGACCGACGATTGCAACGGCGTAATGGACGCGGACCAGGGATCTCTGCGGCGGGAAAAGTTTCCTTGTCTGTCAGGATCGGTTTTTCCGCTTTATCACCTGGTTGCCGATGTCGGAGAGTTCCAGGGTGGCGAAGTAGTCGCCTGTTCTTCGACGGTTCCACTGAAGGCGCAAGCACTTGCACTGGCCAAAGGCGACACAATGCGAATCATCTTGGCCAATCTGACTCCCGAGAAACAGGCAGTTCGTCTGGTCGCCGACGCCGCTGCCAGCAAGTTTCAGGCGAAGGTGTTGGATGAGACGACTGCAGAGTGGGCAATGACCGATCCAGAGGCGTTTCGTGAGGCGCCCGGGGAATTTCTCACTTGCGATGAGAAAAGCGAAGTCGAGTTGGCTCCCTTCGCTCTTATGAGACTCGACCGCATATGAGTTTACGACCATGAAACTGGGAATCGGAAGTTATACGTATATGTGGTCGATCGGATTCCCGGGAGCGCAACCCAACATGCCAATGGACGCGCTTGAATTATTGCGCAGAGCTCACGGACTGGGAGTTCAAATGGTGCAGTTTGGACCCAACCTTTCGCTCAGCAAAGTCAACGAGGATCGACTGCTCGCGATTGCCGACCACGCGCGAGAATCGGAAATTGAATTGGAAATAGGTACCCGAGGGTTGAATGCGCAACACCTTCGGGTTCAACTCGAACTCGCGGTGCGATTGGACTGCAAACTGGTTCGGACGGTGCCCGAACTGGACGATGGCTCGGTTCCCTCCCAAGCCGGACTTGTCGAGT
>Ga0181537_10000561_pt1 | contig 35097 bp, 28 predicted proteins | sample PEATcosm2014_Bin_39_FD_119765 | JGI IMG/M metagenome (GOLD analysis project Ga0181537, IMG submission 119765) | Peatland microbial communities from MTU Mesocosm Facility, Houghton, MI, USA - PEATcosm2014_Bin23_10_metaG | ecosystem: Environmental > Terrestrial > Soil > Wetlands > Peat | place... | reverse complement strand
TCAGGGACCATGTCCCGGGAGCGCTCTATGCCGACCTCAATCACGACCTGTCGGCGCCCATCCAGGCGCACACCGGGCGCCATCCGCTGCCGGCGCCCGAGGCCTTTGCGCGCCGCATGGGCAGGCTCGGGATCGGCAACGACACCCAGGTCGTCGCCTACGATGAGGCCAATGGATCGTTTGCCGCGCGGCTTTGGTGGCTGCTGCGCTGGATCGGGCACCAGCGGGTGGCGGTCCTCGACGGGGGTTTCAAGGCGTGGCTGGCGCGCGGCGGCGACGTGCAGTCCGGAGAGACCCTGGCTCCGGCCCGCCATTTAACCGTGCGGCTCCGGCCGCACGCCGTAGCGAGCAGCGAGGAGGTCGAGAGTGCGCTTGGGTCGCAGGACACGCTGCTGCTCGATGCCCGCGCCGCCGAGCGCTTTGCGGGGACGGTGGAACCGATCGATCCGGTTGCCGGGCACATACCCGGCGCGCTGAATCATCCCTTTACCGCGAATCTCGGGGCCGACGGCCGCTTCCTGCCGCGCGACGTGCTCGAGCGCCGCTGGCGGGCGCTCCTCGGCAGCAGAACGCCCGACAATGCGATCGCAATGTGCGGCTCGGGCGTCACCGCCTGCCACAACTTGCTGAGCCTCGAACTGGCCGGTCTTCCCGGCGGCAAACTCTATGCCGGATCCTGGAGCGAGTGGATCCGCGATCCGCGCCGCCCCGTCGCCCGTGGCTAGAGCCGTGTTTTGCGTCATGTACAGGCAGCGCCAATTTGTTATGGTGCGCGCCACATGAGCACGCCCGCCAAATCGCTGCCCGCGAATCACGCTTGGAAGATCGAAGAATCGCTCGACCTCTATCAAGTCGAGGCCTGGGGCAAGGGCTACTTTTCGATCAACGAGCACGGTCATGTCGTGGTCCGGCCGAGTCTGGACGCGGCGCGGGAGATCGACCTCCTGGAGGTCGTGCAAGGCCTGAAGGCCCGCGACCTGCACACACCGGTGGTCATTCGTTTTTCCGACATCCTCGCGCACCGGCTGCGACACCTGGCCGAGGCGTTCGGCACCGCCATCGCCGAAAACGACTACAAGAACCGCTACGCGGCCGTATTCCCCATCAAGGTCAATCAGCAGCGCCTGGTCGTCGAAGAGGTCTACCGGTACGGCAAGGAATTCGGCTTCGGCCTCGAGGTCGGATCCAAACCCGAACTGCTGGCGGTCATGTCCATCACCGAAGACGCGCCGGACCGCATCGTGGTGTGCAACGGCTTCAAGGACGAGACCTACATAGAAGCGGTGATTCTCGCCACCAAGCTCGGACGCAACATCATTCCGGTTGTCGAGAACTACGAAGAGATTCATCTGATTTTGAAGCAGGCGGAGCGCTACCACGTGCGGCCGAAGATCGGCGTGCGCGTCAAGCTTGCCAGCGAAGGCGCCGGCCGCTGGCGCGAGTCCGCCGGGGAGAAATCCAAGTTCGGCCTGTTCATCAGCGAGATTCTCGACCTGTACGCGCTGCTGAACGATCGCGACATGCTCGATTGCCTGCAGCTCGTGCACTGCCACCCGGGCAGCCAGCTGCAGGACATCCGCCGCGTCAAGGACGCCATCAACGAACTGGCGCACGTCTATGCGGAGCTCAAGCTCATGGGCGCCGGCCTCCAATACATCGACATCGGCGGCGGCCTCGGCGTCGACTACGACGGCAGCGGCACGAATTTCGAATCGTCCATGAACTACACGCTCAATGAGTACGCGAGCGACGTGGTGTACCGCATCAAGAGCGTCTGCAACGCACGCGGGGTGCCGCATCCGATGATCGTCAGCGAGTCCGGACGCGCCATCGCCGCGCACCACAGCGTGTTGGTGTTCGACATACTCGGCTCCTCGACGCTGGATCAATTCAAGGTCACCGGCCGCCTCGAAGACGACTACCACGGCGCCGAAGAGGTGCCGCAGCCGGTGCGCGATCTGTTCGACAGCTACCGGTCGATCAACGAACGGCGGCTGGTGGAGTGTTATCACGACGGCTTGCAGGCGCGCGAGCAGGCGCTGCAGATGTTCAACCTGGGGTATCTGAGTCTGGAGTTTCGCGCGCTGGCGGAAAAACTCTACTGGGCCACCTGCACCAAGATTCGCGATTTTTGCCGCAAGCTCGACCGGGTGCCGGAAGAATTGGAAGATCTCGAGGACATGCTCAGCGACATCTATTTCTGCAACTTCTCGGTATTCCAATCGCTGCCGGACAGTTGGGCGATCGGCCAGCTATTCCCCATTATGCCCATACAGCGCCTGACCGAACGGCCGGCCCGCAATGCCGTGCTCGCCGACATCACGTGCGACTCGGACGGCAAGATCGACCGCTTCGTGCACCCCAGGGCCACCAAAAGAACCCTTGAAGTTCACGAGCTGAAGGCCGGCGAGCCGTACTACCTCGCCGCCTTCCTGGTGGGCGCCTATCAGGAGACCCTGGGCGACCTGCACAACCTTTTCGGTGACACCCACGTGGTGCATATCCGGCTGCAGCAGGACGGCGGGTGGTGGATCGAGGAGATCGTCAAAGGCGACACCGCCAACAAAGTGCTCGAGTACATGGAATATGACACCGATGAGCTCTATCCGGCGATCGCCCGGGACTGTGAACGGGCGGTCCAGGAAGGCCGGATGTCGCTCACCGAAGCACAGGGCGTGAAGCGCTTTTACGAGCTCGAACTCAACGGTTACGCATACCTCGAAGTCGAATAAAGGCCCGTTTGCCAACAATAACCCCCTGGCGTAGCATCGACCTGGGTGCAGGCTCCGGCGTGTAGGCATTCGCGCGGCGGCGCCTGAGTGTCGAAACACTGTTAGAGAGATTAGTTGAATGACGACGATCTACGTTGGCAACCTGCCATTCACTGCGACGGAAGACGAAGTTCGGGCGCTCTTCGAACGCCACGGTAAAGTCGAATCGGTCAAACTCATCAACGATCGCGAGACCGGGCGCCCCCGCGGTTTCGCGTTCGTGGACATGGGAGCAAGCGAAGCCCAGACCGCGATTCAACAAACGAACGGCTTCCAGATGGGTGGGCGTCCATTGCGAGTGAACGAGGCCCAGGAGCGGGCACCGCGATCCAAGCCTGCCGGCGGCGGCGGTGGCGGCGGCGGCGGCTCCGGCCCGCGGCGCTGGTGATCCTGGGCCAGTCAGTGATTTTCCGCGGCCTGGGTTGAGCGGCCGCCTTGGTTTGCGATCGGGTACAGCGGCCTGTACTCACCACATTTCTTTGAGTTGCGCGACCACGTCGACGGTTGCCGCTTCGCCTTCCTTCAGGTCTTCGACGCCACGCATGTTGCGCATTGAAATTCGCTCGCAACTCTCGAGCACCTTGTCGGTCATGAAGCGGCTCTTCGCGCCGAACACATGCTTGTCGCCGTCCTTGGGCTGCTGCGTGACCGCATACTTGAGCGGCGCGCAGAGGTGCAGTTCGTTTCGTGCGCGGGTCATCGCCACGTACAAGAGCCGCCGCTCTTCTTCGATCATTTCCGGCTTGCCGGTGGAGAACTCCGATGGAAAGTTGCCGTCGGAGACGTTAAGCACATAGACGATGTCCCACTCCTGGCCCTTGGCTGAATGGATCGTCGACAGGATGACGTAGTCCTCGTCCTTGGAGGCGCCGCTGGATTGATCGCCGGTCACCACCGGCGGATCCAGCGTCAATTCGGTCAGGAATCGCTCGCGGGTGGTGTGCTGCAGCGACAGCTGTTCGAGCTGTTCCAGATCGCCCATGCGGGTCCACGCCGAATCGTAGATGCGTTCGAGCTGCGGCTTGTACCACTCGCGCACCAGCCCCACCTGGCCGGCCCACGGAGTGGCGGGATCGGCCAGCCTTTCGAGGAACGCGCAGAATCGCTTCCAATCCATTTTCACCGGCTGCGGCGCGTCGAATCCGGCGAGACTCTTGACGGCGAAATTCTGCGCCTCGAAATAATCGAGCGCCTGCTTCGCGTGGCCCGGCCCGATGCCCGGCAGCAGTTTCAGTACACGGAAGCCCGCCACCGAATTGTGCGGATTGTCGGCCCAGCGCAGCACCGACAACATGTCTTTGACGTGAGCGGCTTCCAGGAATTTGAGACCGCCGTACTTGACGTACGGAATATCGCGCTTGGCGAGTTCGATCTCGAGCACGTCGCTGTGATGCGAGCTGCGAAACAGGATGGCGTGGCGTTTCAACGAACCGCCGATCTCGCGGGTCGCCAATATCTTGTTGATGATGTATTCCGCCTGGGCGACGGCGTCGTCCATGGCCACGTACAGCGTCTTCTGGGTGGACTGACGCGTTCCGAGCAAAGTCTTGCGGTGCTGGCGCGCACCGTCCGCCATCAGCGCATTGGCCGAATCCAACACCTGCTGCGTGGAGCGATAGTTCTGCGACAGAACCACGATCTCGGCTTTGGGCTTGAAGCGCTCGGCAAAACCGAGAATGTTTTCCACCGCCGCGGCGCGAAACGAGTAGATGGCCTGCGCATCGTCACCCACCACCGTGACCCCCTTGCCGTCGGGCTTGAGGGCATGCACGACTTCGCCCTGCAGGGTGCTCGTGTCCTGATACTCATCGACCAGCACATGATCGAAATTCTTCGACAAGCTCTGCGCCAGGGCCGGGTTTTGCATCATGACGTGCCAGTAAAGCAGCAAGTCGTCGAAATCCAGCGCGTGATTCTTTTGCTTGCGGCCAACATATTCGCGATACAGCCGTGTCAAATCCGCTTCCCAATCGCGGCACCACGGAAACTGCTCCTCCAGCGTCTGTTTGAGCGACAGACGCGTATTGACGCGGTAGGAATAGATGGCGAGGCACGTGTCCTTGCGCGGAAAACGCTTGTCCTTGGCGGAAAACCCGAGCTCGTGCCGCACCACGTCCAGGAGGTCGGCGGCATCCGCGCGGTCCAACACCGTGAAGTTCGGATCGAGACCGAGATGCCTGGCGTACAACCGCAGAATGCGGTTGCCCACCGAGTGAAAGGTCCCCGACCACAGGAGCCGCGACGTCACGCTGCGGTCGCCGGCTTTGCCCCGGTCCGCCAAGACCTGGGCAACGATGCCCTGGGTGCGCCGGATCATCTCCTGCGCCGCGCGGCGTGTGAAGGTCAGCATCAATATCCGCGCCGGGTCCACCCCATTCAGCACGAGATGGGCCGCACGATGCGCGAGGGTGTTGGTCTTGCCGGTGCCGGCCCCGGCCAGGATCAGCATCGGCCCGGCATCGACTCCCTTGTCGGGCACGGCCGTGCCGAAGGTTGCGGCCCGGCGCTGCGACGGGTTCAACGAATCGAAGGCAGTCGGCTTGGCTTTCATCATGGTCGGGTCGATACTGTACGAATATCCAGATCGCGATGCAATAAGTTTAAAGTGGCCCGGAGGATGGCGTATTTGCGCGGTGCCCCGCGAGGAGGCAGGTCACATGTAGACTTCGCTCATGCAAAAACCAACCCCCATCTTGAGCACCGTGGTGCATCGCGGCCGCATCATCGAAGTCTCGACCGAGCGATTGCGCTACGGGCTCGGCCGAGAGTTCGACCTCGATTTCGTCAAACACCCCGGCGCCGCGGCGGTGGTCGCCGTGGACGATGCCGACCGGGTCTGTCTTGTGCGCCAGTACCGGCACGGCATCGGGGATTTTCTCTGGGAGATCCCTGCCGGCAAACTCGATGCCGGCGAAGCGCCGCAGATTTGTGCGGTGCGCGAGCTGGCCGAAGAGACGGGCGTGGCCGCGAAACGCTGGACCTCGCTCGGGCAGTTTTTTCCCGCCCCCGGAATATTCACCGAAATCATCCATCTCTACCTCGCGCGCGAGTTGGATGTCGGAGCTGCGGCGCCCGATGCGGACGAGGAACTCGAGATTCAGTGGGTCCCGCTCGCGACGGCAGTGGAAATGGTGCTGCGCGGCGAGCTGAACGACGGCAAGACCGCCATGGCGCTGTGGCGCGCGCAACATCACCTACAACTGTGACGGTTCGCTGAGTTTCGCATCGTTCTGGTTGAACTTAACTTGGTGCATCATTACAAAGGTAGCGTGAACAGAAAAAAGCCAATTCCTTACCGCGATACCGACGAACTCGGCGCGGACGAGCCTACCGAGCCCAGTTTCGGTCGCGGGGGCGTGGGCACCGGCCGCGTCAAATTCGACGATCGGGGCAACGCCGTGTGGGAATGGGCCGTCTCCACGGGCGCATTCGGCAATGAGTTGTCGCCGGAACGGCTGCAGAAGCTCGAACATCCGGCCTTGGCGATCATCGATGAGCCTCTGCCGGCGTCCGAGACCGTGCGCGCCAATCCGCTCGGCACCAAGAAGGGCTACGACCCCTATGACAGCGGCAAGCTCGGCAAAGCTGCGGCTGAGCCGCGCAAGAGGAAGGATTTGCGCCGCCTGGGCGAGTTCCTCAAGATGAAGAAGCAAGCCGCCAACAATAAAAAGACCGAGGATTAGGCGCGCAAATCACGCCGACGCGTGACGCAGCTTTGCGGCGCTTCCCAACCGATAGAATTTGCGCAATTCGCGCACCAGCGCCTCGACGCGCGCCTCGCCGCGGGTGACGAAGCGCCGTTCCAGTCTCCGGCAATAGTGCGCCGCAAAACGGTGCGCGGTCAGGTACCGCGCGTATTGATCCGGCTCCAGGCGTTCGTCGAAGCTCACGCGATCGAACAACCGCGGATGCACGTGCGCGGGATAGCCGCCGCCCTGTTGGTCGGCCAGCAGAAATACGGTCACCGCGTACTTATCGACTTCGGCCTGAGTTTCCAGTTCGAGCAGCGACACGGGGGTGTCGCAGTCGAGCCGCCAGGCTGAATACACGAAGTGACTGACGCCCTCGAGCGCTGTGCAGTAATCCGCCAGATTGCCTTCCGTCAAGGCGCCGACCGGATCCGCGCCCTCCAGACGCCGCAACAGCCCGGGATCCAGATACAGCGCCATACCGGCGCCGTCCGCTGTTTCCGCCAGCAGCAATTCTTCTTCGATTTGGCGCGAGACGGCGGCCGGCGCGAGTCCCGGCAGCACGCCGCGATCGGTGATTAGAAAATCGTAGACGTCATAGTCGATGTCGACATCGTACAGGCGTTCGAGCAGCGACTGCAGGCCTTGCAGGACCATCGCTCTCAGTGCTCGCGCCGCCCGCCGCCCGCCGCCACCGGCTGCACGCCGAGCTTCTTGAGCAGGCCATGCGCCCTTGCGCTGCCGGTCTTCATCCAGATTTCGTACAGCCGCAGAATATCCGCGTCGGTATGCTGATAGGAGGTCTCGCTGACGTCGTTCAGCGCATCGACCAAGGGCTGGAATTTACTGGCGAGCTGCGCATAGATCGCGGCGATGCAACGGCCCGAGACCGAGCGCTGCATGGTGTCCGCGAGGGAGCTGTAAGCGTTCCCGCCCATGGCGATGTGATAGTCGATGTCGATCAATTTGCGTGCGAAGCTGCGCGCGAAAAAACCGGCAATGAACAGCGACACGTCGCCCAGGCGTTGCAAGCCGCGTTGTCGCGCCACCGGCGTCGGCGCCTCGAGTGCATCGGCGAGCATTTGCGCCAGCGGCCGGATGCGCAGTCCGTCCGGCGTGTGCTCGTACAGCGCGTCGGCGCGCGAAAACATGGTGAGCAGGTTGACCACGTATTGCTCGGCTTGTTCGTCGATGTCCAGATGCTGGCGGACGCTCGCGGCGTGAAACGCATCGCGAAAAAATTCGCGCAGGGAACTGACCGCTACGAGTGACCCAGATACTGCCTGCATGCCCGCATCCTTTTTCAGCTGCTTCCATCCTAGCGACAAAACTACGCACAAGTGAAGCGTAAAAGCGCGAACCAGTGTCAGAAAATACCCATATTTTCAGGGTTTTTTCCATCAGCAGTCGCCGCTCTAGGCTGCTAAGCGTGCGCTGCATCTCATTGGTGCTAGAGGACTTCCGCGAGCGTCGAAATGGTGCGCGGAGGACGCGCCAACAGCGGCGGCCATTCGCGCGCATTGCGGTTGAGCCATACGGCCTGCATGCCGGCTTGTCTCGCACCGATCACATCGGCCAGAGGATCATCGCCGATGTGCAGCACCTCGGCCGCCGCGACGCCTGCCAGCGCCTCGAGCTTTGCGAAAATACGCGCGTCGGGTTTGGCGGCGCCGGCGGCGCTGGCGGTGACGTGGCCGCTGAACAAGTCCGCGATCCCGCAGCGTTGCAAATCGGCATTGCCGTTGCTGATGGCGAACAGGCGATAGCGTGCGCGCAGCCGCTTGAGCGCGGGCAATGCATCGTCGTAGAACTGAACCCGGTTGCGCGCCTGGAAAAACACTTCGAGCGCCTGGTCCGCAAGCGACTCCGCGTAGCCGGCCGCGGCGAACAGATCCTTGAGCGCGCGATGGCGCAGAAAAGTCAGATCGTGGCTGTGCGCGGGAAACCTCGCGGCCATCTGGGCGCGCAAGCTGCGCAGCGACAGGGCATCGTGGTGCCGCACGGTTTCAGGATAGCGGCCGCGCAGCCACGTCAATAATTCGCTCTCCGCGGCCGCAATCACCGGACCCACCGGCCACAGGGTGTCATCCAGGTCGAAGCTCAGAACCCGCGGTGCCGTGTTTTCCACCATGCAGCCATGTTAGCCTGCGGGCCTTTATCTTGGCGGGAACCGCAAATGATTCGCCATCGTATCGCCGCAGCCTGTGCTGCCTGGCTTGGTGTCAGTGCCGTGTGCGGCGCTGCGCAGGGCCCCGCCGTTCACCCGCAACCCTTCACGGTCCAGGACCTGGTGCGGCTCGAACGCGTTTCGGACATCGCCGCATCGCCCGACGGCACGCACGTCGCCTACACGCTGCGCAGCACCGACCTCGAGGCCAACAAAGGGCGCACCGCCGTATGGGTCTTGGACACGGGCAAGCGCAACGCCGCCCTGCGCCTCACCGACCTCTCGGCGAACTCCGGATCCGCCGAATGGAGCGCCGATGGGCGCTTCGTTTACTTTCTTTCCAACCGCAGCGGATCCAACCAGGTATGGCGGGTGGCGGCGGCGCCGGGCGGCGATGCACCCGGTGCGAATGCGCTGCAGGTAACCGACTTGCCGCTCGATGTCGGCACGTTTCGCGTCTCTCCCAAAGGCGACCGGCTTCTGGTCAGCGTCGAGGTGTTCCTGGATTGTGCGGATTTCGCCTGCACCAAGCAGCGGCTGGACGCGGCCGCGCATGCGAAGGGGACGGGTGTGCTCCACAAGCAACTGTTCGTCCGCCACTGGGACACCTGGAGCGACGGCCGCCGCTCGCAGCTCTTCGCCCTGGCGCTCGATGAGGTGGCGAAGGGCACGCCGGTCAATCTTACGGCGGGACTCGGCGATGTGCCGGGCAAGCCGTTCGCCGGCCGCGAGGACTATGCGTTCAGCGCGGACGGGACGCAGGTGGCATTTTCGGTGCGCGCCGCGGCGGGCGAAGCGTGGTCGACCAACTTCGACATTTATGAAGTGGCTGCCGCGGGCGGAGTCCCGCGCAATTTGACGGCTGATAATCTTGCTTGGGACGGCCGCCCGGCCTACTCGCCCGACGGTACCGAGCTCGCCTATGTGGCGATGGACCGGGCGGGCTTCGAGGCGGATCGCTTTCACCTGGTCCTGATCGATCTCAGCTCCGGCGCGAAACACCCGCTGACCCAGAACTGGGACCGATCGATCGCAGATTTCGCCTGGGCGAGGGATGGCAAGAGCCTGTTCGCGACCACCGACCACCTGGGACAGCGGCCGTTATGGGCCGTCGACGCCAAGACCGGCAGAGCGGCGGCGATCACGGGAGCCGGCGAGGTCGAAGGCTTCAGCGTCGGGCCCCACAAGGTCTTCTACGTGCAGAGCACTCTCGCGAGCCCCGCCGAAGTGTATGCGGTCGGATTTTCAGGCGGCGCCGCCAAACAGCTCACCCACGTGAATCAAGCGGCCCTCGCACAGCGAAAATTCGGCGAGTTCGAGCAATTCACCTTCCCCGGCTGGAACACCGAGAATGTTTTCGGCTACGTGGTGAAACCGCCGGACTTTAAGCGCGATCAGAAGTATCCGGTGGCCTTCGTGGTGCACGGCGGCCCGCAAGGCAGCCTCGCGAACTCGTGGAATTGGCGCTGGAATGCGCAGACCTTTGCCGGCGCCGGCTACGGCGTCGTGATGATCGATTTCCACGGTTCGACGGGCTACGGACAGGCCTTCACCGATTCCATCAGCGGCGACTGGGGCGGTAAGCCGCTCGAGGATTTGAAGCTGGGCCTCGCGGCGGCACTCAAGCAGTTTCCCTGGCTGGACGGCGATCATGCCTGCGCGCTGGGAGCCTCCTACGGCGGCTTCATGATGAATTGGATCGCGGGGCAGTGGCCCGACCGGTTCAAATGCATCGTCAGCCACGACGGCATTTTCGACAATCGCACCATGTATTACTCCACCGAGGAATTGTGGTTTCCCGAGTGGGAATTCGGCGGACCTGAATATCAGAAGCCCGCCGGATATGCCAAGTTCAATCCCGTCGACTACGTGACGCAATGGAAAACACCGACCTTGGTGATCCACGGCCAGCTCGACTATCGGGTCCCCGACTCGCAAGGGTTGGCGGTGTTCACGGCGCTGCAGCGTCAAGGTGTACCGAGCGAGCTGCTGTACTTCCCGGCCGAGAACCACTGGGTGTTGAAGCCCGGCGACAGCATCCAATGGTACGACGCCGTGCTCGGCTGGTTGAGCCGCTGGACGTCTCCTTAGGACGCGCCGCGCCCTTAACCATCCACACCGCGCCAAGCCGCCGGATATTTGTCGCCGAGCTGCAGGATTCGCTGCAGCAGATCGACGTAGTTCATGCCGGCCGTCAGCGCCGATTGCGCGAAATCTTCGGCCACCGAGATGTTGGGGTTGGCGTTCGCCTCCAGCACGAACAGCTCGCCGTCGCCCCGCAGGCGAAAATCCATGCGCGCGTAGCCGGTCAGGTGCAATGCGCGGAAAATGCGCTTCGACAGTTGCTCGAGCCGGGTCAGCGTGCCTTCGGGCAGTGTTTGCGCCGCAGCCGTGGTGATGCCGTAACGTTGCTGATAGCCCCGGTCCCATTTCACTTTGCGCGTCGCGATCGCCGGCAGGTTCTCCGGCAGCGATCCGAAGCGCATCTCCCACACGGGCAGCACCCGCAGCCGGTCGTTGCCGAGCACGCCCACATAGAGCTCGCGGCCCTCGATGTACTCTTCGACCAGCGCGTCGGAATGCGTCTGTTCATGGATGAAGGAAATTCTTTCCGACAATTGCTTCGGATCCGAGACCACGGAGGCGTGCGCGATCCCGAGCGAGGCATCGTCGGTCGAGGACTTGACGAACAAGGGGAAGCGCAGCTTCTTCGGAATGCGCGGCTTTTTGCCGCGCGCGAATACCATGAACTGCGGGGTCGGCACCCGGTGGTAGGACAGCAATTGCTTCGACAGCACTTTGTCGCGCGACAGCAGCATGCCGCGCGGATTGCAGCCGGTGTACGGCTGATGCATCAACTCGAGAAACGCGACCACGTGTTGGTCGTAGGTGACGATTCCGTCAAATTCTTCCAGCAAATTGAAGACGATGTCGGGCCTCCAATCGAGGATCGCGCGCCGCAGTTCGGACAGGCTGTCGCTTATCCCCAACGGCCGCACTTCGTGACCCTGCGCCTTCAAATGCGAAATGACGTCGTATTCGGTGCGCCATTCGTCGATTTCCTTTTCCGTCGCGCCCTTCAGAGAGTCCGGAGGCACGAGCGTGGCGTGCACCAAAACCAAGGCGCGCATTTTTTTCACAGCGAAACCCGCGGCAATTGCCGTTCTTCGTAGGACTCGGCCAGGCGCGCGGTCACCCAGAACAACTGCGATTTGAGGTCGCGGCGCGAGCCGCGCAGGTACAGGCTCAAACGTTCGCAACGCTCGATCATGAGCCTCTGCACCTGATGCACCAGATAGTCGCTGCACGTGCCGGAGCGCAGCAGCCGTTGGCGCAGGGGATGGCGCAGTTCGCGCAGCACGCTCGCCGCTTTGGTGCGCACGCGGCCGCGCGGCGCCGCCGTGAACACCTTGAGCAGCAATTCATCCGCGCTGGAGCGGCCCGGCATCCGGTAGCGCGCGAGCTTTTGTTCGTAGTGTTCGCGCAGGGTGCGCGTTTCGCGCGTAATCTCCTCGACGGTGCCGCGGTTCGACACCGGCGGCTTGCGACCGCCGATCTCGGCCGCGAGCGCATCGATGTACTCGAGCTTCGCATAGGCGGGCCACCCCAGGTATTCGCGCCGCCAGGCGGAATGCGGCTTGAGCCACACCGCGAAGGTCTCGGCGAAGTCCTCGGTCGGGTGGGCCTGCGCGTACCATGCACCCAAATGCTGCACGAAACGGCGGCTGCCGGGCCGCGGACGGTAGGTATCGGGGTACGGCAGGGAAGCGGGTCCAAACACGGCACGCCACTGGCTGCGGCGCCTCAAGCGATAGGCGGAATCGATCGCATGCCCCGCCTCATGCCGCAGTATCCGCATCAACCAGTTGCGGTTACCGCCCTCCACCTCGCGCATGAAGTGCCGTTCCAAACGCATCAAGCGGCGGTGCGCAAGAAAGAACGGAATGGCGATGCCGGGTATGCCGTCGGGCGAGAACCACTCTTGCGCGAGCCAACAGTGCGGCCGAAAGCCGATCCCCCGCAGCTTAAGTTCGCGATACATGCGAAATATGGCAACTTGCAACTCCGTGCCGTCAATACTGAGACCCAGGTCACAGAACCGCAAGTCGAGCAACTGCTCGTCGGGCAGTGCTTGCCACCTGCGCCCGCCCTTCGGCGAGTGCAAAGAAGATCCAGCATGCTTACGAATGATTGTCATAGTGTGTGATACTAATACGGGCACCTCGTAGCTATTACAATCAGGATGCGACCCGCACGGAGAGCGTTCATTGCAACGCTGTTGCGAATTTGACTGAAGAACTAATTGCCGCCGGCGGTTTGCGTCCTTTGACCACAGTTACGATTGAAACCGTGACCACGCTCGACGGCGTCCTGGCGCTCAAGCCCTGCTATGAGAAGCTGCAGCAGAAAATCGACAACCTGCTGCCCTTTGCCCTGCATGAGTGGCATGTCACCTGGTGCCGGCATTTCCTGAATGCCAACCCGCGGATTCAGGATGATCCTTTGTTCTACGTGTTGCGCGACCCGGCCGGCACCTGCGTCGCCATCATCCCCTTCGTCGTCAGCCGCCGCCGCATCGGCCCGATCAAAGTCGTGTCCGTCAATGTAATCGGCAGCGACCCCGCGATCACCGAAATCCGCTCTCCCATGATCGCGCCGGGCTATGAGCGCGTGGCGGCGCACGCGGTGCAACAACATCTGACGAAGGCGGTCAATTGGGATTGGATCCACTGGACCGGCATCAGCGAGGCGTTCGCCGATGCCCTCGCAGTCACCGGCAAAATGCAATGGCAACCGACGCAGGAGGATTTTGTTCTCGACCTGGCGCCGAGCTGGGAGGAGTTTCGCGGACGCCTGAAGCGCAACATCCGCGAGTCGCTGCGTCATTGCTACAACTCCCTGAAACGCGACAACCATGTTTTCGAACTCAGCGTGGTCAAGGACGCGCGCTCGATGCGCGGCGCGCTCGACCGATTCTTCGAACTGCATGCCATGCGTGCCGATTTCAAGACGGCGGCCGTGCATCCGAATCGCTTTGCCAATCAGGCGGCGCGGGAATTTCTGTACGACATTTGCGAGCGCTTGTGCGCGCAGGATGCGGTGCGCATATTCCAGCTGAAGGTGGGTTCCGAGGTGGTCGCGGCACGGGTCGGCTTCATCGCCCGCGATGGCCTGTATCTGTACTACTCCGGATACGATCCTGCGTGGTGGCGCTACAGCGTCATGACCACCACGGTCGCGGAAGCCATCAAATACGCCATCGGCATGGGTCTTAAAACCGTCAATCTCTCGCCCAACCGGGAAGTCTCAAAGACCCGGTGGGGTCCGCGGCAGGTCGATTACATCACCGCCTATGAGCTCGGCACCCGGTTGCGTTCGCGCCTCGCGCGCCAGGCCTACATCAGAGCTCTAGGGGGTGAAGGCCTGCCGTCATGGTTTCTGCAGCATCTGATCCCAGCGCGTCGCAACTGGCAGTAACTCTGCGGGCATCCAGTCCCGCAAAATCGAACAGCGCGGGGTCCGCGAGCTGCGATCCGGCCACATTGCAAATACTGGAAAAAATCGACTCGATGCGGCCCGGAAATTTCTGCTCCCATTCGCGCAGCATGCTCTTGACGGCGAGCCGCTGCAGCTGCGGCTGCGAACCGCACAGCGTGCATGGGATGATCGGAAATTGGGCGCGCGCGGCATAGCGCGCAATCAACGCCTCGCTGACATAGGCCAGAGGCCGTATGACGATGTGGCGGCGATTCTCGCTCAGCAGTTTCGGCGGCATGGCCTTCATACGCCCGCCGAAGAACATGTTCAGGAAAAGCGTCTCGACGATGTCATCGCGATGATGGCCGAGCGCTATCTTGGTGATGCCGTTCTCCGCGGCGTAGCGGTACAGGGCGCCGCGGCGCAGGCGCGAGCAGAGGCCGCACATGGTCTTGCCTTCCGGGATGACGCGCTTGACCACGGCATAGGTGTTCTGTTCGATGATCCGGTAACGAACCCCTAAATTCTCCAGGTAGCGCGGCAATACCTCCGCCGGAAAATCCGGCTGCTTCTGATCGAGATTGACCGCGGTGATTTCAAAGCTGACAGGGGCGCTTCGCTGCAGGCTCAACAAAATATCGAGCAGCGTGTAGGAATCCTTGCCGCCGGACAGGCACACCATCACGTGGTCGCCGGCCGTGATCATCTCGAAGTCGGCGATGGCTTTGCCCACCGCGGCGCGCAGCTGCGCCTGCAACTTCTTGAAATTATTGGAATGGCGGACCGCTGCGGTCACGTCAGGGAACCTCGAGATATTTCGTTTCCAAGTAGCGCAGGTACGCAGCCGCCGTGAGCGGCTTGCCGGTTGCCTGCTTGATGAGTTCCTGAACCGGCAATCGAGCACCGACGCCATGGACGTTGTCGCGCAGCCAATCCATGACGCCGCCGAATTGGCCGGTCGCGATTTCCTCATCGAGCGCCGGCCGCGCTGCGCGCATGGCTTCATTGAGCTGCCCGGCGATGACGGCGCCGAGCACGTAGGAGGGAAAGTAACCGAAGTGGCCCACGGCCCAATGAATGTCCTGCAGGCAGCCGTCGACATCGCTCGCCGGGCGGATGCTCAGCCGCTGCTCGAGGTTGGCGTTCCACGCCTCCGGCAGATCGGCGACCGGCAGCGAACCCTCGAGAAGCTTTTTCTCGAGTTCGTAGCGCAGCATGATGTGGACCGGGTAGGTGAGTTCGTCGGCGTCCATGCGAATGGTGCTGCGGCGTACGCGGATCAAGTGGCGGTACAAATTGGCCTCCTCCCACTCCGGGCCGGTGACCTGCAAATATTTCTCGAGCAACGGCCGCAGGTACTTCACGAACGAGCGGCTGCGGCAGAGGTTCATCTCGAACAGCAACGACTGGCTTTCCTCGAGCGCCAGGCCCCGGTCGCGCCCGACCGGTTGATCGCGCCACTTGACCGGCAATCCCAAGTCGTACATGGCGTGGCCGGTCTCATGCACCGCGCCCAGCAAGCCGGAAAAGGGATCGTTCAAATCGAAGCGCGTGGTCACGCGGATATCGCCCGGCACGCCCTCGGTGAATGGGTGCTCGCTTTCATCGAGCCGCCCGCGGTCGAAGGGAAAGCCCAGTGCCTTCAGCACATCGACGGACAGCGAGCGCTGGCGCGCCACGGTAAATTTCCCGGACAAGGGCGTCGGCGCATGCGCGGCCTGCACCTCGATGGCCTCATTGATGAGGCCGGGTAGTTTGCGCGACAGCGCCTTGAAAATGGTGTCGATATCCGCGGTCGAGACTCCCGGCGTGAACCCGTCCACCAGCGCATCGTACGGCGCGAGGCCGCGTGCCTGCCCGAGCAGCGCCGCCTTGTCGCGCACCAGATGCACCACCTCTTCCAGATGGGGTGCGAGCAATTTGAAGTCATTGGCCTTCTTGGCTTCGACCCAGAACACCTCGGCGCGCGCCGTGGCCTTGGCGAGGCGCGAGATCAGCGACGGCGGCGTCGCGATCGCATGGTCGCGCTGGCGCCGCATTTCGTGCAGGTTCGCGAGCGGCCAATCCTCGAGTTGCGAGGCCCCGGCCTCGGCGCGCTCGAGCAGTCGCGCCACTTTGGGCGTGGTGAGCAGGGCGTGATGCTCGGTCTCGAGCGCCGCCAGTTGCTCGCCCCTGACGTCCGCGCTGCCGCGCGGCATCATCACGGCCGCATCCCAGCGCAGCAGCGATAGCGCGCCGCGAAAGGCATGGAGACGGCGAAACTCTTGTTCTAGTTGTTCGTACGGGGAGACAGCCATGGGAACCTTCGAGGGTGGATGCGAAGCTTAGCAGATGGCGGCCCTGATTCGGTCCCCGAAGGTCTGAAATCGCAATTATTTCAATAAGTTAACGCCTGAACACGCGGGGGCGGCGCCCCTCGGGCGGGAGCCCCCTCGTGCCGGGGCGCGAGGGGGCTGTGGATCAGAACTTGTAGATGGCTCTCACGTTCCAGAAGGCGCCCGGCAGGTCATAGGTACCCGCGTCGTAGCCGTTCAAGGTACAGGTGAAACAAATCGGCGGGTTTACGCCGAACAGATTGTTCACGCCCAAGGCGACTCGCAATCCGGGCAGCGTGAAGGCATTTCGCCACTCGAGCTGCACGTCGTTGTATACGGTCGTCTTCAACACGTGAAAATCGGTGGCGGTCTCGCAGCCGGGAACCCCAACGATGGGTGCGTTGGCGCAGGCCTCGGTCACCGAGTGTAGGTAGCGCACGATCCAGCTAGCCGTCCAGTCGCTCACGTTCCAACCGAGCTGGGCATTCAAGCGAATTCTCGGAATGGCGCTGTTGTTGACTTCGACGCCGACCTGCCGCTGCGACACGTTGCCGTCGCCGTCGACGGCCTTGTAGCTGCTGACATACGTCGATTGAAGCGCGGCGGTGGGGTGCCCCCACGCAGTTTGCGCACCCGACCAGTCGATTTTCAGATCGACGCCGGAGGTCTCGATCTCGCCGAAATTCTGCAGGAAGTTCTTCGGCGGATTCAAATTGCCGCTGGGTTGGCGCGAAAACGGGGTGCAGAACGGCGCCTCGGTGCCGCCGGCCGCGAGGCAGGCATTCAGCAACGCCTGAAGATCTGCGGCCTGGATCGCACCCGTGATCTTGTCGTGGTAATAGGTGGTCTCGAACTTGAGCCTGTCCGTCACCTGGTTTTCCGCCCAACTCGCGCGGTACTGCAGGCCCGCCGTGTAGCTATCGGACTTCTCCGGCTGCAGAGCCGCATTGCCGCCGGTGTAGGAGGTGATCTGGGTATTGGCCTGCACGAACCCCACCGGTACCCCCTGTGCCACGCAGGCCTTCTGCAACGGGGTCACCGGCGGCCCGGTCACGACCGCGCCGCTGCTCGGTCCGCAGGGATCCACGATCGTCGGCGCAAATTGCGTCAAGCCGTAGAGTTCGCCGATATTCGGCGCGCGGAAACCCTTCGAGTACGTGCCGCGAATGCCAAGATCCGAGGTCGGCTGCCAGCGGAAACCCACCTTGCCGGTGGTGTCGCCGCCGAAAGTAGAATAGTCGGAGTACCTGACGGCCGCACTCGCGGCAAAGCTTGCCAGCAGCGGGAAATTGAATTCGCTGTAGGCCTCGCTCACGTCGTAGCTGGCGTTGACCGGAAATGCAGGCGAATCCTGCGATTCTCCGTTCTGACGCAACGGATCGGGGTTGAATATACCGACATAGCGGCGATGCTCGACACCGACCGCGAAACCGGCGGCGCGGTCTTCGATGTGGAACATGTCGCCAGTGATATTGGCCGTCACCAGTTCGAGTTTCTCGTCGCTCGAATCGTTTTGAGTCGCCTTGATGAAATTGATCATCGCCTGCGTCATGGGCCGGCCCTGGCCGCCGAACAGATCGAGCGGGACGCAGCCGGGGACGGCAGCGCAAACGGCCGGATCTCCGAGTGCGATTTTGATATTGCCGATGTTGTAGCCGTTGTAGAACGTCTGCTCCGCCTTGTTGTCCGCATACACGCCGTTGATGTCCCATTTGAAGCCATCGCCGAAGTGCAACGTTCCGCTCGTTCCCAAATTGAAGTAAAACGTGTTGACGTCTTGGTTGAAGATGCGCGGTCCGACCTCGATCGGCCGGCGGGTGACCCAGCCGAAATTGGTCGCGGGATCAAGCGTTATGCCGAAGGGATTGTAGGGATTGTTGGCCGCGACGAGGATTGTGTCGGCGATGCCGCCCGTGCCCGCATAGGGCCCGACGAAGATGGGCTCCGGCGCCGCCTGATTCTGCGAATCGCGATTGTTGAACAGCCCTTTCAGATGAACCTCGACGTCGTCGTTGACGTTGTAGATGAGGTTCGTGAATATCGACTTGCGTTCCGAGGGCGTCAGAAGATCGTTGTACGGAGCGAAATTGAAGCGATCCTGACTCCCGTCCCAGTTGTGGTAGGTGCCGGCCGTCGGATTGGCCGGATTCCATACGGGGGTCGTGGTGCCGTTGTTCAGCGTCACGTCGAAGAAATTGCCCTGGTCCGGTGTGCAGGAACCATAGTTCGGCACCGCGATGCGCGGATCGCAAAAGGTAAAGCGGCCCTGCGGCGTGGCGGAGCTGCCGGCCGCGAGACCCGCGAGCGGCTCGGGATACGAAGACTGCCACCACTTCGAGGAACTGATCGCGTCCTGGTTGAAATAGCTGGCGACGAATACCGCGGAGAACTTGTCGGTGGATCCGCCGGCCGTGAGGCTGGCCTCCGAGGTCCGGCCGCCCTTGCTGTATTCGCCCGTGTAGCCATTGACCTCCACGCCGTCGAATTTTTTGCGCGTAATGATGTTGACCACGCCGGCGATCGCGTCGGATCCGTAGACCGCCGATGCACCGTCTTCGAGCACCTCGATGCGTTCCACGATGGACAGTGGAATGGTATTGAGGTCCGCGCTGCCGCTCACGCCGGAGGCGGATGACTCATTGACCCAGCGGATGCCGTCGACCAGCACGAGAACCCGCTTCGAATCCAAGTTTCGCAGGCTCACCTGCTCCGACCCGGCGCCGATACCGCCGCCGTCCGGCGGATAACCGAAGTTGCCCGAAGAATTGAATTTGTCGTTGAGCGCCTGGCCGCCGGTCGTGAGTTGTTGCAGCAAATCGCCGAGGCTTTGCAGATTGGTCTTCTCGATGACATCGCGATCGATGATCGAGACCGGTTGCTGAGCCCTCGCTCCTTCCTGCGCAATTCGCGAGCCGGTGACCACCACCGTCTCCAATTGGCCCTGACCCGTGGCTTGATTCGTGGTGGTTTGCGCCAGGGCGGCGACCGCCGCCAGACCGAATAAAGTCCCTACAAAAGGCCGCAGTAATCCGCACGCAGCAAATTTAGGCATGTTCATCCCCGCTGATGTTTTAGTTTGTCGTCAAATCAATTAGACAGAATGCAGTCCCCGGTTTACCGCGAAATTGTTCGAATTGAAAGCCCCCCCCAAGCCATTTTTTGCGGTGCATCAGGGCGGGCGGCTATTCTTTGAGCGAGAAAGACCCCGTTTGATGAAACGGCAGATCGCGCAGGAAGGGCAAATCGACGCTTGCGGTGCCGGTCAGATCGTAATCGATCGAGTCGGCATGCTGGTTCATTTTATCGGCCAGCTTGAGCAGCGCCACCGCCAGGTTCGACTTGATGGTCATGTCGAATTCGGATTCGCCGAATGCGGGAACCACGAACGCGCGGTCGCTGACGCCGCTTGCAATCTCCTCCCCTCCCACGTGGAGCGCGACTTGGAGGCCTTGGACCGGCAGCGCCCGGTCGTTCGGGTTTTGCACGTTGAGCTTGAGCGCGAAGTTCTGCTGGAACAGGTTGCCGCCGCGGAGCTCGACGCTCACGACCGAGATATTGGGCCGGTTGAATTTCGGCGCCACGAGAGAACAGGCGGCCAGGCACACCCAACATGCGGCCAAACATAGGTTTCGAATCATCGCGGGCTGCCCTCCTTGATCGGTCGCATTCTATCTGACCGATCTTGAGGCCGGCTCATGGCACAATGCCGGGGCTCAAATCCGATGCGATCGAATAGCACATCTCACCCCCTGCCTGCTCCGCGCCTCCGGCGAGAAGCGCGCGCCGTGATCGCATGCCTGGCCTTGGCCACCGCCGCCGCGGCATCGCCGCCGGTGGCCTCCTCGGCATCGCCGCCGGCGGGACTCGTCGAGCCTCCGCCGGCCGTGCCCTCCGACTGTCTCGAGTCCGGCGACGGCTATTTTCGAGCGCGCCTCGGGGGTGCGATCGACACCACCGTCGATTGGCCGAACAGCGGTACGCAGTGCCAGGGAGAATCCAAGGGCGGCTCGCCCGGCGTACGCCTGAGCTTTCAGCGAGCCTCCCACGGCAAACCGGATCTGCTGTTCGTGTTCGGCGTGACCGGCGTTCGCGAGGGCGCGCCGGCGCGTGCCGCGGGGGCCAATCTGACGGTGATCGTCCAGGGTACCAGCCGGATCTACGGGACCCTGGGCGATACGCGCTGCACGGTCGACTCGCTGGCGCAGCGGCCGCTCAACCTCAAGCGGTGGTATCGAGTCGAGGCGCGCGGTTTCTGCACCCAGCCTGCCCACGCGGTGCGCGGCAAGGGTGAGTTGTTGGTGAGCACGTTTGAGTTCGCCGGACTCGTGATCTACGACGCACCCTCTGCGCCTGCGCCGGCAGCGACCGCGACCGCCAAGTGATGCACCGAGCGATGCACCGAGCCATGCACCGGGTGGCCATTGCGTTGGGATGTGCCGTATTGGCTTGCGCGCCAACGCAGGCGGCCGTGCCGACCTACGATGCGGAGGTGGTTCACACGTATCCGCACGATCCGTCGGCGTTCACCGAGGGGCTGTTCTACTTGAATGGCTATCTCTACGAGAGCACCGGGCTCGAGCACCATTCCACCATCCGTAAGGTGCGGCTCGAGACCGGCGAGGTCGTGCAGAAGCTCGACATTCCGGCGCAATACTTCGGCGAGGGCATCGTCGATTGGCACGGACGCCTCATCAGCCTCACCTGGAAGTCGCAGGTCGGCTTCGTGTTCGATCTGAAAACCTTGCAGCTGCAGCGGCAGTTTAAGTACTCCGGCGAGGGATGGGCGCTCACACACGATGACAAGCGGCTCATCATGAGCGATGGCACTTCCGAGCTGCGCTTCCTCGATCCTGCGACGCTCGAGGAGACCGGCCGAATCAATGTGACCGTCGACGGCAAACCCTTGCGCAAGTTGAACGAATTGGAGTGGGTGAAGGGGGAGATCTACGCCAACGTGTGGCAGACCAACTGGATCGTGCGCATCGACCCCGCCAGCGGCCGCGTGGTCGGCGCAATCAATCTCACCGGGCTGCTCAAGCCCGAGGACTTCGTCCCCGGGCAGACCGACGTGTTGAACGGCATTGCCTACGACGCGAAGCATGACCGCTTATTCGTCACCGGCAAGAATTGGCCGAAGCTATTTGAAATTCGGCTGCGCGCCGCGCTCATCGACCGGGCTAACTGAACTCCTACAAGTCAAAGCGGTCTTGACCTACATACATAATGCATGTGTGTAGTATAAAAACCACAACTGTAAGTGGTTCCCAGCATGAGGCACAACTTTTCGTTGCCTTTATGCAATTCAACATGGAGATGGTTATGCGAGTGATTTTGAGTGGCGTTTTGGCGGTGAGTTGTCTCGCCGCCGTTGGCGTAAGGGCGGCGGACGCCTACGATGAAACAGGAGCTTGGTACTTGGCTCCGATGGCCCAATACGACTTTTTGGACAAGTCGCGAAGTTCCAATGACCACGCGGGCTATCAGATTGGTTTAGGCCACGATTTCACGTCGAATTTCGCGCTGGAGCTCGCCGACAGCAACGGCAGCTTTCGAATCCGCACCCCCTTCGGCAGCCCCCACGAGAAGCTCAACGCGCTCTCGCTCGATGCCATTTTCAAATTCCTGCCCGCGAGCTCGATGCTGCGGCCGTATGTTCTCGTAGGCACCGGCGGCATGACCGATGACATTGCCGCCCACACCCCCAACAACACCGCGTGGCTGGCCGAAGCCGGCGGCGGACTCTTGACGGGCTTGGGCGACCAAACGGGCTCCACTCGATGGCAGCTGCGCACCGAGGTCAAGTACCGCCGCGAGTTCATCCAGAACATCGCGCTCATTCCGAACAACCCGGGCGACATCATTGCGAGCGTGGGCTTTCAGCTCATGTTTGGCGCACCCACACCGCCTCCTCCTCCCGTGGCCAAGGCAGCCCCGGCCGTGGTCGAAGAGCCGCCTCCCCCACCGCCGCCGCCTCCGGCTCCCGAGCCCTGCCATGCGCCGGCGGGCTTCCAGGTCGACGCGAATTGTCGAATCATCGAGCAGACACTGGTCGTCCGAGCGGTGGATTTCGAGTTCAACTCGTTGCGGCTGACCGAGCCCGCGCAGGAAACCTTGGATGAAGTCGCGACGGCGCTGCTCAAGCAGCCCGAAATGCAGGTTGAAATCCAAGGCTATACCGACTCCATCGGCACCGACGCATACAACCTGACCTTGTCGCAGAAGCGAGCCGACGCGGTGAAGGCATACCTCGTCGGCAAGGGACTGAGCTCGTCGGTACTCACGGCCAAGGGCTACGGCAAGGCGGATCCGATCGCGAGCAACGCCACCAAAGATGGCCGCGCCCAGAATCGCCGCGTCGCATTTGTGGTGACCAGTGCCCCGGCACACGTCAAGGTCGTCACCAAGGACGCGACCGACGCTTCCACGGAAGCGGCCAAGCAAAAAGACCCGGCGGTGACTCCCAAGAAGTGATGGGGATCGAGTGATTTTGTTTGAGTGATTGATTGAGCATGGAATGGATTGCCGGCTCTGGGTTACCCCGGAGCCGGCACTCAACGAGCCGGCATTTCAACCGGCGGCACCCGGCTCCTCAGCCAGATCGCCCAAGGCCGCTTTCAAAGGCCCGAGCCAAGGCTCGAAATTGCGCCATTGATTCAACCCTTCCGAGAAGATAGGGCGCCTCACCTGCTCCGAACTCGCCGTCTGGACGACGCGCCGATTCTCGTAAAAATGCAGACAGGCCTGTTCGAACGGCAGTCCGCAGTAGTCGAGCACCTGGCGGACCTGCTGCGGAAGATCGGCGACGACTCGTTCGTAGACCACCCGGTGTACGCGGCCGGGAAGCACGCCGTCGAAGTGCGCGAGAAGTTCGACATAGTTGCGGTAGTACCCGCCGAGCCTGGCGAGGTCATACGTGAACGCCTGACCTTGGGCGAAATATTGCTTGAAGCACGAGAAGCAGCACGCCAAAGGGTTGCGGCGCGCGTCGATGATCGAAGCGCGCGGAAACATCAGGTGGATGAGCCCGATGTGCAGGAAATTGTTGGGCGTCTTGTCGATGAAACGCGGCAATCCGCGCGGACGAAATATCCGCGTGTCGTCGAGATAGCGCTGCGCGAGTGCGCCGATCCGGCTCGGGTCCACGTTGTCGATGTTTTTGAGATACGCAAACGGATCCAGCTGATCCGTGCCGCCGCCGAGCTCGCGTGCGATGGCGGCGATATCCGCGAGTTCGCGCGTGCCTTCGACCTCGGAATGGCTGGCGAGTATCTGTTCCTGCAGGGTCGAACCGGAACGCGGTAACCCGACGATGAAGATTGGATCCGCAGCTTGCAATCCCCAGCCGGCGCGCGCAGCAAAGAATTCGGGCGTAAAGATCTGTTTCGAGCGCTGCACGTGCGCGATCAAACTTGCGGGGTCGTATGTGACGGTTTGCTGCCGCAGAGAATTTCCGCTGAGGTAATGCTCGAAGGATTCGGCATATTGCGCCTGGTCTTCGAGCGCCTTGCCCAACGCGAACTCGAAGGTGGTGCGGTCGTACAGCGGCAAATCGGCTGCCTTGACCGCGTCCCGCATCGCCGCGAATTCCGCTTCGGAGAAGCGGAAAGTCTTCAAGTTGGCAAGGCTCCAATACGCCGCGCCGCCGCTCGGTGCGAGGTTGATCGCGCGCCGGTAGGCCTCCACGGCCTGCGGCTGGCGTCCGGCCGCCCGCAGCTCGTGGCCGTAATTGACCCAGGCCGACGGATTTTGCGGCGACTCGGCAATCAGCGCCGCCAGAATATCGAGCGAGCGGGCGTGTTGACCGATGAAGCTCAAGTAGGAGGCCTGCAAGTTGCGGTACTCGCGGTTCGTCGGATCCAGCGCCAACAGTCGCTCGACCAGCGCCGGCAGTTGCGCCGGCTTTTGCTGCGTCATCAGCAATTGCGCGAGCTCAAAGCGCGCGGCGGCGAATCCCGGTGCCAGCCGCAGCGCCTCGTGCAGCAGGTGCTCGGCTTCCGCGAACCCGTCGCGGCGCGCGACTGCGAGCGCCAGCATTCGCAATGCCTGCACATCGCCCGGCGACTGCGACAGGTGCCGCCGCAGCAGTTGCTCGGCGGTGTTGGAGCGATATTCCGCAAGCGCCGCGGCCGGTTCCGCCAGCCACGGCGCATCCGGCGCCAGGCGGCTGAAACGCGCGTATGCAACATCGGCGCCGTGCAGATCGCCCGCGGCCGCGAGTTCGCTCGAGAGTTCGGCCCAAGCTTCGGCAAGATCAGGCTCCAATGAGACCGCACGCCGCAACGCGCCGAGCGCCGCTTCGCCCCTTCCTGCGGCGCGATTCGCGCGTGCCAACTCAAGCTGAAGGAGCGCCGCGCCCGGCTGCTCGGCTGCGAGCCGTTCGAGCACGGCACACGCCTCGGCCGCGTTGCCGAAGTGGCGGCTCGCGGTAGCCATCAGCAGCAACGCCGCGGAATGGCCGGGTGATGCCGCCAGAATCTCGCTGGCCAGGCGCGCGGCCGTCCTCGGGTCCGAATCCAACAAGGACGTCGCCCGTATCAGCTTAAGATCCACTTCGCCCGTTGAACCCTTCGTCATGCGACTACCATGAGTGGCGCCCGGAGCTTTTGTCAATTGAGCACCCTGTCGCGGTAGAATAGAGCGCGTGAGTACCCCCAATCCGGCTGCGTCCAACGAAGCCGCAATCACTACAGCCCTGCAGGCCTCGCGGGCGGCACGAGAAGCCGGCCGCACCGCGGAATCGGAACAGCTGCTGGTCCGCGTCGCGCAAGCGGCGCCCGAGCACCCCGCCGTTCTCAACGAACTCGGCGTCCTGATGATGGCGCGGGGCGCGCCGGAACAAGCTCAGCCGCTGTTTGCACGGGCCACGCAGGCGGACCCGAATCACGCCGCGCTTTGGTCAAATCTCGCCAACAGCCTGCGGGCTCTCGGCCGGCGCGGGGAGGAACGCGAGGCGCTGGAGAAGGCGCTCGCGCTCGAACCGCGGCATCTCAGCTCCCTGTTGCAAAAGGGTACTTTGTTCGAGGAGCAGGGCGATGCGCGCAACGCCGCGCGTATATTCCAGCAGGCCCTGGCGAGCTTTCCGGCCGGGGCGGCGCCCCCGGCGAATATCGCCGCCGTTTTCGAGCACGCCAAGAAACTCATAGCCGAAGACCATGCAGCTCTCGGCGCCGCGCTCGAGGAGAAGTTGAGCGGCATTCGCGCGCGCCATGGCGGACAGACGCAGCGTCGGGTCGATCAATGCCTGCAAATGTTGACCGGGCAGCGCACGGCGTATTTCCCGCGCCCCACCTTCATGTATTTTCCGGAGATACCGGCGGTCGAGTTCTTCGAGCGGGCGGATTTTCCCTGGCTCGACGCCATCGAAGCGGCGACCGACGACATCCGGTCCGAGGTGACCAATGTATTGATCGCCGATCGCGCAGGGCTGCAGCCGTACATCGATTATCCGGCGGGATTGCCCATCGATCAATGGAAAGAGCTCAACCGCTCGCGGCGATGGAGCGCTTACTTTCTTTGGAATCAGGGCACACCGCAGCCGGCGCACATCGCGCGTTGTCCGCGCACCGCGGCGGCGCTCGCGCATGCGCCGCGATGCGAGGTCGCGGGCCGCGCCCCCAACGCTTTCTTTTCCATTCTGGATGCCTCGACCACCATTCCGGCGCATACCGGCGTCACCAACACGCGTCTCACGGTGCACCTGCCTCTCATCGTTCCGCCGGATTGCCGTTTTCGGGTCGGGGGCACGACCCGGGAAGTTCAGGCCGGGCAGGCGTGGGTGTTCGACGACACCATCGAACACGAAGCCTGGAATGGCTCGGACATGCCGCGCGCCATCTTGATATTCGACATCTGGAATCCCTACCTGAGCGAGGCCGAGCGCGACATGGTGCGCGCGGCCACCGAAGTTATCGTGAATTACTATCAGATGCCGGCGGAAAGCTTCCGATGAAGCGATGCATCTCGCACCCGGGTGCGGCTGCCTTGTTTCTGGGTCTAGGGACCGCCGCCACAGGCTTCGCAGAGGACGCAGCAGCGGTCATCGGCAAGGAGCTCGCCCGTTGCGCGGCGATCGACTCCCGCGATCAGCGGCTCGCCTGCTACGACACTTTGGCCGTTAATCGAGGCGCAAGCGCGAATGCGCAGGCGGCGGCCACAACCACGCCACCAACCGCGGGCGCACCACCAACCGCGGGCGCACCACCAACCGCGGGCGCACCAACCGCCGCCGGCGCACCAACCGCCGCCGGCGCACCAACCGCCATGGCAGCACCGGCCGCCGCTGCTCCGCCTCCGAAGAAAGAAGACTTCGGCCTGAGCGCTGCTCAGCTGCAGAAGGCAAATCCGCAAAAGCAGATCGAGTCCATCAGCGCGAAAGTCTCGAGCGTTTGGCACTCGGCGAGCGGACATATGCTGCTCGAGCTCGACAATGGTCAATCCTGGCAGCTCGACAGCGAGGATCCGCTGCTCGCGCCGGGCAACACCGTGACGATCGAGCGGGGTGCGCTCGGATCGTTCCTGCTGACGACCCCGACGCGGCGCACGCATCACGCGCACCGCATGCATTAGCAAGACATATCCCAGCTGTTTGATCGCCTGGAATCTTTGTGGCATAAGCACCCCATATCCCCGACTAATGCGCCAAAAAGGAATCTCATGCGTTCAATCAATGGTTTGTTGATTTTGCTGTCTGCCGGCGTCGCATCGCAGGCGTTGGCAGCCGACCCGCCGTCGCCGCCGACTCAAAACGCGACAGCCGTGACGACGGCGGCACCCCCGCCGGTGGCCGCCCCGAGCCCCGCCAAGACCGATGCCGCGACCAGCAACGGCGGCTCAGAGTCGCAGATCAAGACCTTGCGTTCTGCAGGGTATAAGCCGGAAACGCGTAACGGACAAACGCTGTGGTGCCGGCGCGAGACGCAACTCGGCACGCGCTTCGAGACCAAGAACTGCGGCACGGCGGACGATTTGGAGCGCCAGACGAAGGAGGCACAGGATGTGGCGACCCGAGTGCAGCAGAAGAACGTCTATAACCCGAAGGGTAGTTAAGCCGCAGAAAAAAACGGCGGGCCGAAGCCCGCCGTTCACAACTCTCGAAACGAAGCCGTTTAGAACTTCGCCGCCACATGCATATAGATGTAGCGTCCGAGTACATCGTAGGTCTGCGAGAAGGTGTTGCCGTTGCAGGGGCCCGCGGCGCAATTCCCGCTCAGCACGGTCGGCGGATCCTTGTCGAGCAGGTTGTTGATGCCCAAGCGCACCGTAATACCTTTCGCCACTTCCACCGCCGCCGAGGTGTCGAGGTAGCTGTAGTTCGAGATACGGTTGAAGCCCGGGTAATCCGTCGTGATGAAGTTCAAGTCGGGGCTGCCGCTGCTGGTTTCGACGTTCGACGAGCCAAAATAGCGCCACCGCAGATTGATATCGAGCCCCGACCACGGGGTCGCCCAATCCGTGCTGAAGATATGACGCCACTTCGGCAAGGGATTGCCGCAGGTGGGACCCCAGAGTCCCGCGCAATCGAACGAGGGTGCACCCGGGAACGGCGTCGTGATGTTGTTGAGCACATAAGTGCCTTCCAGATTGAACGCCAGGTTGCCGAAATTCCCGATGCCCGTGGAGTAGTGCGTCTTCAGGTCGACGTCTTTGGTCGAGATCACGCCCACGTTGGAGGTGGGTGTATCGACGAACCCCGCGGAACTCTGCCACAGAGAACCGTCCCCTGAGCGATGTATGAGACCGCAAGCCTCGGCAGACCCGGTCAGCGCGCAATCCGAGATGATCGCAGTCGCGACACCCGTGCTGCTTACGATGGCGTTCGTGATCTTGATGTCGTAGTAGTCGATGGATGCCGTGAAGCCCGTCAGGAACGACGGCTGAAACACGAAGCCGAACGACGTCGTATTGGCCTTCTCGGGCGTCAAATTCGGGTTGCCGGCCGAGCTGGTGTTGATCTGGTACGCCGAATTCACCGCGATGTTGCCATAGTTGCCGGGTGTCACACCGGTTCGTTCGCACTGGGCCAGGGTGTATACCGGCGTGCCCCAGCACGGATCGATCGTCCCACCCGGGCCGATCGACGGCGAGGAATACAACTCGCCGACGTTCGGAGCGCGGACGGCGCGGTTGAAGCCGCCGCGGAAACGGATGTCGCTCACCGGCGCCCATTCGAGGCCGATCTTGAAGGTATTGGTTTTGAAACCGAGGTTGTAGCTGGAATAACGATAGCCGCCTTCCACCGCCAACTGGTCCGCGCCCGGGAGGCTGTCCATGATGGGCAGGTTGAACTCGGTGAATACTTCCGCGACGTGAATCTGACCGGACAGCGGCGGTATCGCGCCGGCCCCACCCGAGGCGAGCCCCTCCTGAGTGGCATAGTCAGGATTTGTCTGCACGGTGTCTTCGCGCCACTCGGCGCCGAAGTTCACCTGCAGGCCGCTCTTGGCCGTCGGGATCTGTACGCCATACTTGCCGAGATCGCCGCTCGTGTCCGCATGCGCCACGTATTCCGAGCTGAATCCCGTAATTGAGTTCGGGATATTCAAGTAGTTGAGCGCCGCCTTGGTTACGCCGCCCGGTACCCAGATATTGTAGGGGACGCAGGCCGGATCGGTGCCGTTGATGACGGACTCGCAAGTCGGCCCGGTGGGACCCTCGACGACGTCAAGCGCATTCGCGAGAGCGCTGTTCGAAAAATAGTTCAGGTTGTTCTGGTACGTCGTCACATGGTTGAACTGAGCGTAGGCGTCGTATTTCCACGCTTCGGCGAAGTCGCCCTTGACGCCGAGTACGTTGCGGTAGGACTCGTTCTGGAACACAGCCTGGCGGCCGCCGCCTTCGACGTTGCGGCGGAGGATGTAGTTGATCAGCACCGAGTTTGCCGGCGTGCCCGGGGCCTGCGCGGCAATGTTCGCCGGCGTACAGATGACGCTGCGTTCCTGCGCCGTCAGCAACGGATTGCCGGGCAACCCCACCCCCACCGGTCCGCAGTTGATGGTCGCCGGATCGCCGAAGTCGCCGCCGGGGGCGATTTGCGCCACCGCGTTGTTCTTCATGTACATCAGCTCGTAATACACATTGGCGTGGTCATTCACGTCGTAGTTGACGAACGAGCCCGCCGTCCAACGTTCGTTCGGACGCTGATAGAAGTTGAGCGGTCCATAGTTATAAAGATCGGTCGCCGTGTTGAAGGGCCGAAAAATGCCGGTCTTCGGATCGACCGTGTCGTAGACCGTGTTCGCGCTGAACCCTGCGTTGTAACCCAGGAAGGCACCGCCGCGGCTCGTATAAGATCCACCGCAATGCACCTTCGTTGTCGTGTCGCTGGTCCGCGTTCCCTCCAACGTACAAGCGCTGTAGTCGAAGCGGCCTTCGAGCACCGGCGCTTGATTGGTGTAAGTCACGTAGGCCGTTGCGTTGCCCTTGCCGTCTGCGAAATTCGACCCGATGAGGACGGCCAGATCCTTGTTGAAACCGCTGTCGACGCTGCCGGGTTGCGTCACCCCGTCGCCTTGCGCATCCGCTACGCCCGCAGCAAACCCATCGTGATTGCTGTGCTGATACAAGCCGTAGTTGGCATCGATCTTCACACCCTCGAAATGGGTGTTCAGGATGAAGTTGACGACGCCGGACACGGCGTCCGCGCCGTAGGTGGCCGAGGCACCGCCGGTCAGCACCTCGATTTTTTCGATCATCTGCGCCGGGATCTGGTTGATGTCCGACGCATTGGCCGTGGCGCCGCCGCCGGGACCTAAGCGGCGGCCGTTGACCAGCACCAAGGTGCGTTGCGAGCCGAGATCGTGCAAGTCGACCGTTGCCGTACCGTCGGAGCCGTTCGACACGTTGCTGCCTTGGCCCGCGAACACCTGTGGCAAGTTATTGAGAATGTCCTCGACGCGCGTCAAACCGGTCTGTTGGATGGCTTCCGCCGTGACGGTGGTCACCGGGCTGATGGAAACCAAATTCGTCGATTGAATACGCGAACCGGTGACTACGACTTCTTCCAGTGCGCCGGTGGTGGCCTCGTTGTTCGCAGCCGTCGCGGTCTGTGCCTCGGCGGCCGGAATTGCAGCAGATGCAGTGGCGAGTGCGAGCGCCGCGCGCACCGCTACTTGCAGTTTGCGATTGTTCCCCATTTGTTGCTCCCTCACGAAAAACGGTCAGTACGGGTCCGACTGGCTCTATTGCGTCGAACTTATCCCCAGACGGCCAGTCAGAGATATGTTGCGATTACACCATGCAAATTCGGTGTTGCCAAGGCGCAGCAACATTTTAAATCGGCCTCGGCTTGCAAAATCCTTCGGTAGATTCAAAAAAACGCCCGGCGGACGCGGCGCGCGAGCGCCTCACGCAGCCCGAAAGACCATTCATTCCCGCCGGGATACATCACCGCGACCTGAATTTCGCACGACGGCAAACCTCTTAAATACCGCGTGTTCGGAGCCGACCGGCTGGCGGTGATACGGATGGGAGGGGCCCCGCGAACCTGACGGACTTCGGCTCCAGGTTTGCAATTTTTACAGCGTCGAGCTCGCCGGCGCGATTCGAAGCTCTCGCAAAAATGTTGTTCGCGGCCTGGAAGCGGCCCTTTTGTTGCATTTCGGCAACACTCGCTCGGGTTTACCCGCTGTGGTGAGCAAGATAATTCCGTAGAACTTTGAGATGGCGCTCGTAGTGGCGGCTGCGGCCGGAGGAGCGTTGATACAAAGGTTCTCGCACCTGCCAAACGCTCGCCGTCCGAATGGCCCTGCCGGCGGACGGCACCGACAGACAGCGCTCATCCCAGGGCAGACCCAGCAACCGGAGCAACTCCTGCATCACCGGCTGCGGCCGACTCACCAGTGAATCGTAGTGCACCTCAAGAATATCCGCGCCGAAGAGTGATTTCCAGTGCGCCATCAAACGCAGGTACTGGCCATAGTAGTGCCCGATATCCATGAGATCGAGCGCGTAGCTCATGGCCTGATCCAAGTGCAAGAAATAAATGGATAGGCAGTTGTCGAGGGCATCGCGCGTCGTGTGCACGATTTTCGCGTCCGGAAACAGCAGCTTGATCAGCCCGATATAAAGAAAGTTATCGGGACGCTTGTCCGTGACGTAGGTTGCCTCGGGAAATACATCCCGAAGCAGGCCGAGATAGTCCGAGGCCAGGGTTTCGAGCCGAAACCGGGACACCGTCTGCAGGGACTCGGGAAAGGGCGCGAGCTGGGTTTGCACTGCGCGCGGTATGAAGTCCATCTCCCCGCCGGCCTTCACCTGGGAATGACCCGCGAGCAGCTGCTCCGTGAGCGTCGACCCCGAGCGAAACATCCCGCACACGAAAATCGGCTGCGGCGGCGACGTGCGCAGCGACACCATGCGCGGTCCTGTCACGCGCAGTCCGGCGGGAAAGGCGTCGATCAGGCGGTCCACGAATTGCTCTTGGGCGGCAAGATCGTAATCGCGAAAGGCGAGCCCTGCGCTTTCACGGCTGTGGCGATTCGCCGCCCTGATCGCCTCGAAGGCCGCGTCATACTCTGCGCACGCATCGAGCGCCCGGCCGAGGGCGAACTCGACACTGGCGCGGCCGGCAGGCGATAAAGCCGGGCGCGCCCGGACTTCGCGCAGACGCGCAATCATCGGATCTTCAGTGCTCGTGAACGACTTGAGCCCGGCGTAGCGGGCCAAGACCTGCGGATCGTCGGGATTGAGCGCCAGGATCCGTTCATACACCCCCGCCGCCAGATCCCTGCGGCCGAGATCCTCGTGAAGGTTGGCGAGGTTGACAAGCGCCGGTGCATAGCCTGGGTTCAGCACGAGCGCGCGTTTCAGTTCCCGTTCCGCGGCCTCGTACTGATGCAGGCAATCACTGAAGATCACTCCGCGATTCAGATGCACTTCTTCCGGCTGCGGCACGCCGCGTTCAAGGGCCTCCTGGTAGGACGCCAACGCGGCCGCGTAGTCGCCGGTCTTACGCTGTAGCCGGCCGAGGTTGTACCAGCAATTGGGCAAACCCGGCCAGCCTGCGAGCACGCGTTGGTATGCCTCGATGGCTTCCGGTGCGCGCCCCTGGCGCTCGAACTCCATCGCCTCGGTCACCATCGACTCGTAGCCGGCGCTCATATGATCACCGCTTGGGCAATCCCGGAAAGAAAGCGTTGGTACGGCGCACATAGTCGGCGTATTCGGGCCGACGCTCGCCGATATCCTTCTCGAGGAGTGTCACTCCGGAAACGCGCATCAGCAGTACCGACATCAGCAGCGGTCCCACGATGCTCCACCACGCGCCGGCGGACGCGGCGAGCAAATAGAAACCCCACCACACGCAGAAATCGCCGAAATAATTGGGATGACGGGTATAGCGCCAAAAGCCGCGATCCATGACTTTGCCGTGATTGGCCGGATCCGATTTGAATCGCGCCAGCTGCCAGTCACCGCCCGCCTCGAAACAGAATCCCACCACCCAGAGGGCAACCCCGACGACGTCGAGCGCGCCCCACGGGGCATCGCTCAAAATCCCGCCGAGCAGCGGCAAGGAGATGATCCAGGCGAGCACCGCTTGCAATGCGAATACGAGATACAGGCTCTTGAAGGCAAAATGGGGCTCGTTTCTCGCGCGGATGGCGACGTAGCGACGATCCTCGCCGTGGCCCCAATTGCGCCACGTAATGTAGATCGACAGACGCAGCGACCAAAGCGTCACCAGCGCCAGCAGCAATGCCGTTCGCGGCCCGGCCGCTACTGGCCCCGTTTGCGGCCAGGCTTGCGCCGCGCCCCGCGCATAGGTCAACGCCATGACGGCGAACATCAGCGACCAGAGGCTGTCGACGATCCCGACATTGCGCCGCACCAGGCTCAACATCCAGGTGCAGAGGGCCGCGACAGCCGCGACGATGAGCCCCTGCAGATAAAGCGCCATGGAGAACATTCGGGTAGCTTAACGGCAGGGGCCGAGCGGCGCTTGGCGCGCGCTCGCCCACTGTGACTCCTCGGCCGGCTTGCGGTCACCCGGCGGGAAGGTTATCACCGCCTCGAAATTGTCGCCCGCCGGGTCGCGCAGGTCCGATAAGCCTTCGTAGCGCATCAGCACATGAGTTTGCGATCCATAGGACACTTCGAGCGCTGGTAACACCCAGCCGATCACGCCGGCGAGTTTCAAACGAAATACCTCGACCGGAATGCCGTCGAGATCGTCGCTGCGCACATGCTGCGCTCGGAATTTGATTTCTTCGACCCGGCTCGGGACCAGAAAAATCATCTCGACGGGCTTGCCCCGCATCAGTGACGGCCAGTTCGCGCGGATGAATTCATCGAAACCCGCGTCGATCACCAGTCCGTGAACCTGCGGCACGGGACCGGTTTTTTCGTTCGCGAGCCGGCCTTCGCGAAAGAACACCGTGCGCCCGTTCCCGTCGCTGCGCACGCCCTCGCTCATGCCGTTGGCGGCGTCATCGAGTTCGAAGTCCGGCGACATCGGTTCGACATAACTCACGGTCTTGCGTGCAAACGCCGAGCCGTCGCTGCAGGTGTAGAGCACCACCCGCTCGGCGGGCTGCCCATCCCGGTACCTCAGCAGATGTCGTTCACCGTACAGAAATTCGTTCGAGTGACGCGCGGTGGCGGTGCCTGAATAGCTCATAAGCTGCTCATCGGCACTGGCTGCGGTTGACGCCAGCTGTGCGGACCAGAGCAGCAGAAACGTCCGACAGGCGCACACCCGGCCATTCATAGTGGTGTTTTCGTATGCAGTGCAGGAATGGATGCACGCGCAGATCAAAAATAGCAAAAAACGCATAAGCATAGACAATTGGGTAATAATCTTGGCGTTGGGCTGGTCTTGTGGGGAGCAGCTGATTCGCTGCGTGTTTAGAACAAATGTTTTTATAACTAATGAGGATTTCAATCATGCAGATCACCAAAGTGTCGAGCGCGGCGATGGCGGCCGCGGCCGCAATGTTGTTCACTTCCGTCGTGCCGACCACGACTTTCGCGGCGGACGAAGCCACTGTTCACTGTACCGGCCAGAACGCCTGCAAAGGCATGTCCGAGTGCAAGTCCGCGAAGAACAGCTGCAAGGGCATGAACAGCTGCAAGGGCCAGGGCTGGACGTCCATGAGCAAGGCGGCATGCGACAAGGCCAAGGCTGGTTCGAAGTAAGCGCAACTGTCTTGAAGAAACGGGGCGGGGTCGGGCGTCTCGCGCGCCCGGCCCCGGCCTTGGGTCTCGACGATAAATCATGAAACTCGCCGGCTTCGGTCTTGGCCTCCGACCCGCGCACTATGAGGCCGTGCTCGGCGAGTCTCATGCGATTGATTGGCTCGAAGTCATCACGGAAAATTATCTGGTGCCCGGCGGCAAGCCGCTGCACTACCTGGAGCGCATACGGGAACGCTTTGCACTGGTGATGCATGGCGTCTCGCTGTCCATCGGCAGCACCGATCCGATCGACTTCGACTACCTGGCCGACGTGCGGGCGCTGGCGTCGCGTATCGAGCCGCATTGGATCTCCGATCACCTGTGTTGGACCGGGGTGGACGGACGCAACTTGCACGACCTCCTGCCGCTGCCCTATACCGAGGAAGCGCTCGCGTCCGTGGTGGCGCGAGTCGGCCAGGTCCAGGATGCCCTGGGCAGGCAGATCCTGCTCGAGAATGTATCGAGCTATCTCACCTTTCATGCATCCGAGATGAGCGAGTGGGAAT
>Ga0181537_10000559_pt1 | contig 35103 bp, 34 predicted proteins | sample PEATcosm2014_Bin_39_FD_119765 | JGI IMG/M metagenome (GOLD analysis project Ga0181537, IMG submission 119765) | Peatland microbial communities from MTU Mesocosm Facility, Houghton, MI, USA - PEATcosm2014_Bin23_10_metaG | ecosystem: Environmental > Terrestrial > Soil > Wetlands > Peat | place... | reverse complement strand
GGTCGAGCCTACGCTGCCCGCATCGCACGCTCCAGCCTCAATAATTGAGCTGTTTGTGCAAAAACACCGCGCTGCCTGGCAACTGCGAATCACGCCGCTCATAACGCGCTACAGGGCATCCGCCCCCTCCCGCTGCGCGCTGAGCTACTCCGGATGGCTCGCTTACCTCCATGTAAGCTCCGAGCGCTGATCGGGTATGCTTCAGGGCATGCGCATCGAGTTCACAAAGATGCACGGCCTCGGCAACGACTTCATCATTTTCGATGCGCTTCCCGGCGCGCCGCTGCCCAGCAGCGCGCAGTGGCGGCAGCTTGCCGACCGGCATACCGGCATCGGCTTTGACCAGGCGCTGGTCCTGGAACCGCCGCGCGCACCGGATGCCGCAACCTTCTACCGGGTTTTCAATGCCGACGGCGGCGAGGTCGAGCAGTGCGGCAACGGCGCGCGCTGTGTCGCGTGGCTGCTGCACCAACGTCATGCCGGAAACGGCGCGCTGCTTCAGCTCGACAGCGCCGGTGGGCGGCTGCAGGCACGGATCCTGCCCGACGGCCAGGTCTCGGTCGACATGGGCGTCCCGGATTTCAACCCGGCCTCCCTGCCATTCCTTGCCGACGCGGCGGCGCTCAGCTACGAGCTGGCGCTCGACGGCGAGAGCGTGCGCTTTGGCGCCGTCTCGATCGGCAACCCGCACGCGGTGATTCATGTTCAGGATATCGAGAGCGCACCGGTGGAGCGGCTCGGTCGCGCACTGCAGGCCAGCGCGCGCTTTCCGCAACAGGTCAACGTCGGTTTCATGCAGGTACTCGATGCCGGACACCTGCGGTTGCGTGTCTATGAGCGGGGCGCCGGCGAGACGCTCGCCTGCGGGACCGGCGCATGCGCGGCCGTCGCCCTCGCCCGCAGCCTCGGTCTGGTCGGGCCCGACGTCGAGGTGCATGTGCGCGGCGGCCGGCTCGGCGTACACTGGCAGGGTCCGGGTCACTCGCTGTGGCTGACAGGACCGGCAGAGACTGCCTTTGTCGGCCAGGTGGAAATCTGAAAGGGAGCGTCACAGGATGAGCAGCCGACTACCGCAGGAAGCCGTTGCCAGCGACAGCGAAGAACAGGCGATCGCTGCCTACCTGCAACAGCATCATGATTTCTTCGAGCGCCATCCGCAGCTGCTCACGCGCATGCGGCTGCATCACCCGCGCAACAGCGCGACCATCTCGCTGATCGAGCGTCAGGTCGAGGTGCTGCGCGAAAAGCACGTCACCCAGGAGCAGCAGCTCTCCGAATTCATCCGCGTGGCGCGCGCCAATGACGAACTGGCCGGACGCATCCACCAATTTACACGCCGGCTGCTGCGCACCCAGACCGCTGCCGCGGCCCTCAAGGAGGTCGACGCGAGCCTGCGCGATGAGTTCGGATCGCAATACGCAGTGCTGCTGGTTGCAGGTGGGGTCAGCGCCGAGCCCGCCCCGCAGCTGCTGCGGACGGTGGCGATCGAGGATCCGATCTGGCGCAGCTTTGACACGCTCTTTGCCAGCGGCAAGCCGCGCTGCGGGCAGATCCGCGATATCCAGCGCGATTTCCTGTTCGGCGCCGAGGCGGGCTCGATTGCCTCGGTGGCGCTGGTGCCGCTGACCGCGATGACACCCACGGGTCTGCTGGCGCTGGGCAGTACCGATCGCGAGCGCTTCCATCCGGGCATGAGCACGGAGTTTCTCTCGCGCATGGGCGAACTGATCGCCGATGCCGTGAGCCGCATCTAGCCTCAATGGGCCCCGATGCGGTCTGGATCGACCGCTTCAAGCGCCATCTGGCGACCGAGCGGCGCGTCTCGGTACACACCGTCAACGGTTACCTGCGTGAACTGGCGGCCTTGAGTGCCTGGTGCACCAAGCGCGGCGTTGAGTCCTGGCAGGCACTTGATATACGGGCGGTGCGCGACTTCGCCGCGCGCAGCCACGCCGCCGGTCTTGCCCCGCGCAGCATCCAAAGGCGCATCTCGGCGATCCGCACGTTCTTCAATTACCTGGTGCGCGAGCGGGTCCTGCCGGCCAATCCGGCCGTCGAGGTGCGCGCGCCCAAGGCCGGCCGGCGCCTTCCCGAAGCGCTCAACGCCGATCAGATGGCAGGGCTGCTCGCCTTCACGCCCAAGGATCGGATGGGCCGGCGGGACCTGGCGATCATGGAGCTGTTCTATTCCAGCGGCCTGCGACTGGCTGAACTGATCGCCCTGGACCTGTCGGACCTCGATCTGGCCGACCGCACGGTGCGCGTGCTCGGCAAGGGCGGCAAACAGCGTATCAATCCGATCGGGCGCCCTGCGATCAAGGCACTGCAGGCGTGGCTCGCAGAGCGCTCGGGCCTTGCCAAGCCGGATGAAACCGCCGTGTTCGTCGGGCGTGGTGGCCGCCGCCTCGGTGCACGGCTGGTGCAGCGGCGCGTGGCCGCGCTGGCCCGCGCGCAGGGGCTGCCGATCCACATGCACCCGCACCTCTTCCGCCACTCCTTTGCCACCCACCTGCTCGAATCCAGCCGCGACCTGCGCGGCGTCCAGGAGCTGCTGGGGCACGCCAACATCAGCACCACGCAGATTTACACCCACCTTGATTTCCAGCATCTGGCCCGCATATATGAACGTTCCCACCCGCGCGCCCGAAAACGCGGCTAACTGACTGATATGCAAGCCAATCGAAGGAATCATGAGCGACACATTCAACCCTCATTCCACGACCATCCTGGCCGTGCGCCGCGGCGGCACGATAGCCCTGGGCGGCGATGGCCAGGTCACGCTGGGCAACACGGTGATGAAGGCGAATGCCCGCAAGGTGCGGCGCCTGGCCAATGACCGTGTGATCGCCGGCTTCGCCGGCGGAACTGCAGATGCCTTCACGCTCTTTGAGCGCTTCGAGGGCAAGCTCGATAAGTTTGGCAATCTGACACGCGCGGCGATCGAGCTCGCCAAGGACTGGCGCTCAGACCGTTACCTGCGCCGCCTCGAGGCGCTGCTGTTGGTCGGTGATCCGACGAACCTGTTCGTGATCTCGGGCAACGGTGATGTGATCGAACCGGAGTTCGACACCGCCGCGATCGGCTCCGGTGGTCCCTACGCCCAGGCCGCGGCGCGCGCGCTGCTCGAGAGTACCGAGCTTGATGCGCGCACGATTGTCGAGCGGGCGCTCGGAATTGCCGCCGACACCTGCATCTATACCAATCGCAATCTGATCATTGAGGAGCTGCGCGCTTGACCCCCCGCGAGATCGTCCAGGAGCTGGACAAACACATCGTCGGCCAGTCGGCCGCCAAGCGGGCGGTCGCCATTGCCCTGCGCAACCGCTGGCGGCGCATGCAGGTCGGTGAGCCGCTGCGCCAGGAGATCACGCCCAAGAACATCCTGATGATCGGGCCGACCGGCGTTGGCAAGACCGAGATCGCGCGGCGCCTGGCGCGCCTCGCCAACGCGCCATTCGTGAAGGTCGAGGCGACCAAGTTCACCGAGGTCGGCTATGTCGGCCGCGAGGTGGACTCGATCATCAAGGAACTCGCCGATGTCGCGGTCAAGATGACGCGCGAGCAGGAAGTGGGCCGCGTGCGCGGCCAGGCGCAGGAGGCCGCGCGCGAGCGGGTGCTCGATGCGCTGCTGCCCAAGGCGAAGCTGATGGGCTTTTCAACCGACGAGCCCTCGCAGCCGCGCGATGCGGAGACGCGAGCGAAGTTCCGCGACATGCTCGGCCGTGGCGAACTCGATGCCCGCGAGATCGAGGTCGAAGTCAAGAGCATGCCCGGTGGTGTCGAGATCATGGCCCCACCCGGCATGGAAGAAATGCAGCAGCAGCTGCAGGGCATGTTCCAGTCCTTGGGCGGCAGTCGCACGCGCACCAAGCGCATGAAGATCACCGAGGCGCTGCGCGTGTTGACCGAGGAGGAAGCCGGCAAGCTCATCAACGAGGAGGAGCTCAAGAGCCGCGCGCTGCAGAACGCCGAGCAGAACGGCATCGTGTTCATCGATGAGATCGACAAGATCGCCCGCCGTCAGGAGACCCTCGGTGCCGACGTCTCACGCGAAGGCGTGCAGCGCGACCTGTTGCCGCTGGTGGAAGGCTGCACGGTTGCGACCAAGCATGGCTCGCTCAAGACCGATCACGTGCTGTTCATCGCCTCGGGTGCCTTCCACATGTCCAAGCCCTCGGACCTGATTCCGGAGCTGCAGGGACGATTCCCGATCCGCGTCGAGCTCGATTCGCTCAAGGTCGAGGACTTCGTGCGCATCCTCACTGAGCCCGATGCATCACTGACGGCACAGTACCGGGCTCTGCTCTCGACCGAATCGGTCGGGGTCGAGTACACCGCGGATGGCGTGCGCCGGATTGCGGAACTCGCGCATCAGGTCAACGAGCGCACCGAGAACATTGGTGCGCGACGCCTGCACACCGTGATGGAGCGGCTGCTCGAGTCGATCTCGTTTGATGCTTCGGAGCATGGCGGAAGCCAGGTGAAGGTCGATGCGGCGTATGTGGATGAGCACCTGGGGAATCTGGCTAAGGACGAAGATTTGAGTCGCTATATTCTCTGACCGGGCCTCTCCGCCCCTTTGGGGGCGGAGAGGCACAGCCGGAACTTCCACAAACTATGAATAAGTCTGCCTCTTCCAAAGTATCAAGAACTGACTGGGCCAGGGTTCGCGCTCTCAAGGACCGGGATATCAGACACGGATGAACGCGATCCTCAGGGCCTTCAAGGACGCCTCGATCTGATTATCGGTTTGATCGGGAGCGCAATTCCAGAAGTCTAGGCATCGCACTTGCAAACCGGAGCTTAATTAGCGCTTTGAGCTCTTCTTGGCGGCGGCCTTCTTGGCCTTGTCAGGATCTTTCGGACGGCTCTTGCCGAACGAGCCTGCGTAGATCTTGCCGCGACGGGTCTTGCGATCACCTTTTCCCACGCCTATCTCCTTGAATTGCCGCTATGCCGCTGAAAGCGGCGCAGTCTAGTGCGTCCCGTCCGCGCGCGCAAACACGGCTCTGGCGCTGCGAGGCGCCTCAGCGATAACGCTCCATCACTTTGGCCAGCGCCTTGGGCCCAGGGTTGAGCTGTGCGTAGGGGACGTGGCTCAGTGCCGTATCCGGCGTGTCATTGAGACCGTGCAGATCGGGCTGGTCAGTACCGATATAAAGGAGCCCGGTCAGGTGCTCGCCTTCGCGCATGCGCTGCTGGATGCGCTCGAGGGCGATGCCGCGGTTGGTCGGATCGTAGTCCGGATCGACCTTGCGCAGCATGATGCGGCTGCCATCGTGCATCGTGACCGGCAGCGTCCCGCCCGGCGGGTAGTCGGCCTGGATCTCCATCGCTGGCGCCACGAAATCCGTGTGCACCGCTTCCTCGTAGTGTTCGCGCGTAAAGGAGTAGCTGCGGGTAGAGCCTTCATGATCGTTGAAGGTCACGCACGGGGAGAGCACATCGATCAGTGCAAAGCCCGGATGATGGAACGCCGCCTGGATCAGCGGCACGAGCTGCGCCTTGTCACCAGAGAAACTGCGGGCGACAAAGGTCGCGCCGAGCGTGATCGCCAGCTGCACCGGATCGATCGGCGGCTGGTTGTTGACCTCGCCCTTCTTGGCCTTGCTACCGAGGTCGGCGGAGGCCGAGAACTGGCCCTTGGTCAGGCCGTAGACGCCGTTATTCTCGATCATGTAGAGCATGTTCAGGTTGCGGCGGATCGCATGCACGAACTGCCCCAGGCCAATCGAGAGCGTATCGCCATCGCCCGAGACACCGATATAGCGCAGCGTGCGGTTGGCGGCGTTGGCGCCGGTCGCGATCGAGGGCATGCGCCCGTGCACCGAGTTGAAGCCGTGCGCGCCGCTGACGAAATAGGCCGTGGTCTTGGATGAGCAGCCGATGCCCGAAAGCTTGACCAGATTCTGCGGCTCGAGCGAATCGGCCCACACCGCCTCGGTAATGGCAGCCGTGATCGAGTCGTGGCCGCAGCCCGCGCACAGCGTGGAACTGGCGCCTTCGTAGTCCCGGCGCGTGAGCCCCAGGGCGTTGCGCGGCAGGTCCGGATGGGCGATTTTCGGCTTGGGCATGAAGGTCATGGATTGATTCTCCGCCAGGTTGGCGTCAGGTCTTGGTGCCAACCAGCTGTGGCGCGATCTGGCGTGATTCCATCACCGCCATGATGCCATCGACAATGGTGCCGGCGGTCAGTGGCATGCCGTTGTAGTGCAGGATCGAGCGCATGCGGCTCTTCTCGACGCCCGTTTCGAGGGTCAGCAGTGCGCGCAGCTGTGCATCGCGGTTCTGCTCGACGACATAGCACCTCTGGTGCGCGGCCAGGAATGCCTCGACCTCCTCGCCAAACGGGAAGCCACGCACGCGCATGTAGTTCACGTGCACGCCTTGCGCACGCAGCCGTGCCAGCGCCTCACGTGCCGGCCCGTCACCGCTCCCGAGCGTCACGATCGCGATGTCATTCTTCGGATTCGAGTCGATGATCGCCTTGGGCACCAGGCGCGCCGCAGTCAGCCATTTCTTGCGCAGGCGATCGACAACGATCTGGTATTCCTTGGAATCCTCGGTGTAACCACCGTACTGCGTGTGGCCGGAGCCGCGTGCAAAATAGGCGCCCTTCGGATCGGTGCCGGGTAAGGTGCGATACGGGATGCCGTCATTGTCATGATCGTAATAGCGCCAGAAGCGCTCGACCTGCTTGAGCTGCTCGGCATCGAGCACCTTGCCGCGATCGGGCTGATAGCTGTCATCCCATTTCAGTTCCGGGCAGACCCAGTCGTTCATGCCGATGTCCAGATCCGAGAGCACCAGTACCGGGGTCTGCAGCCGCTCAGCCAGATCAAAGGCCACCGGCGCGAAGGCAAAACACTCTTCCGGATTGGCTGGGTACAGGCACACATGGCGGGTATCGCCGTGCGATGCGTAAGCGGCTGAGCGGATGTCGCCCTGCTGGGTGCGGGTCGGCATGCCGGTCGAGGGGCCCACACGCTGCACATCGAAGATCACCGTCGGCGTCTCGCTGTAATAGGCGAGACCCAAGAACTCCTGCATCAGCGATATGCCTGGCCCCGAGGTCGCCGTGAAGGCGCGCGCGCCGTTCCAGCAGGCCCCGATCACCATGCCGATGCTGGCGAGTTCATCCTCGGCCTGGATCATGATGTAGTTCTTGCGCCCGGTGACCGGATCCACGCGCAGCTTGTCGGCGAAGGACTTGAAGGCATCCATCAGCGAGGTCGAGGGCGTGATCGGATACCAGGCCCCGACCGTCGCCCCGGCGTACACGCAGCCCAGGCCCGTGGCCGTGTTGCCATCGATGATGATGTGGCCGTCGGTGGCGTTCATCTTCTCGATCCTGAGCGGCAGTGGACAGCTGAAATTGGCAGTCGCGTAGTCGTAGCCGAGCTGGATCGCTTTCATGTTGCTGTCGACCAGCTGCGGCTTCTTGGCGTAGGTCGCCGCCAGCAGCGTGCGAATCACATCGAGGTCAAGCCCGGTAAGGGCCGCCAGCACGCCGGCGTAGCAGATGTTCTTCATCAGGATGCGCGTACGCACGCCGGGGAAATTCTCGTTGCACAGCCGCGCCAGCGGCACGCCAAGCACCGTGATGTCATCGCGCTTGAGCAGTGCGGCCCGCGGCCAGGTCGAGTCGTAGATGAAATAGCCGCCGCTGACCACCTCCTGCAGATCGCGGGCATAGGTCTCGGCATTGAGCGCGACCATGATGTCGACCTGTCCGGCCCGGGCGCGATGCCCATCGCGCGTCACGCGGATCTCGTACCAGGTCGGCAGTCCCTGGATGTTCGAAGGGAAGTAGTTCTTGCCCACAACCGGCACGCCGCTGCGGAAGATTGCCTTCATCAGCAGGCCGTTGGCACTGGCTGAGCCCGTGCCATTGACCGTGCCGATCTTGATGACGAAATCGTTTACGCGGTTGGGCGTGGGGTTTGCTGGCATGGGTGCTTTCCATCGGCGGCGTGCGGCCATTGAATCGTGGACTTCTGCATATCCCAGGCGGCGGTCGGGCAACGCTCGGCGCACAGTCCGCAGTGCACGCAGAGATTCTCATCCTTGACCATGACGCGCCCGGTCGGCGGCAGTGGCGCCGACACGTACAGCAGCTGCTCGGCATTGGTCGCCGGGGCGCGCAGGCGCGTGCGGATCTCGGCTTCCTCGCCACCGGCAGTGATTGTCAGGCAGTCGACCGGACAGACGTCGATACAGGCATCGCACTCGATGCACAGCTTGGCTTCGAAGACCGTCTGCACATCACAATTGAGGCAGCGCTGGGCCTCCTGCGCCGCCTGCTCGGGCGTGAAGCCGAGTTCGACTTCGATGTTGATCTTCTTGAAGCGCTCCTTGAGCGAGACGTGCGGCACCAGCCGGCGCTCAAGGGTCGCGTAGTCATTCTTGTAGGACCACTCGTGCATGCCCATCTTGCGGCTGGCGAGCGCCAGGGCTGAGGGCGGACGCTGCTGCACATCCAGCCCATTGAGGAACCGGTCGATCGAGATCGCGGCCTGGTGCGCCTGCTCAACGGCCCAGATGATGTTCTTCGGTCCCTGCGCCGCATCGCCGCCGAAGAACACCTCGGGACGACCGGACTGGAATGTCTTCGGATCCACCGTCGGCAGGCTCCAGCGATCGAATTCGATCCCCAGGTCCCGCTCGATCCAGGGGAAGGCGTTTTCCTGGCCAATGGCCAGGATCACATCATCACAGGGCACCGTCACCTGGCCGGTGACGCGCTCGGAGGTGATCTTTGCGCCCTCGAGCTGATATTCGATCTGATCAAAGAGCATACCGGTCAGGCGGCCGCCTTCATGTATGAAAGCCCTGGGCGAATGGTTGACGATGATTTCGACATGCTCGGCCTCGGCATCCTCGAGTTCCCACTCGGAGGCCTTGAAGAAGCCGCGCGGCTTGCGTGCCATGACCTTGACCGAATTCGCGCCGAGACGCAGCGAGGTGCGGCAGCAATCCATCGCCGTATTGCCGACGCCGATGATCAGCACGCGCTCGCCGATCGAGCCGATGTGTCCGAAGGCCACTGACTCGAGCCAGGTGATGCCGATATGAATGCGCTGCGAATCGCGGCGCCCCGGCAACTCGAGCTCCTTGCCCTTGGGTGCACCAGAGCCGACGAACACGGCATCGAAGCCGCCGTCGGCCAGCAGCTTTTTCATGCTGTCGATCGGGGATTCGAGCTTGAGCTCGACGCCCATATCCAGAATCATGCCGATCTCTTCGTCCAGTACGCTCTGCGGCAGACGGAACGAGGGGATGTTGCTGCGCATCAGCCCGCCGGGCGAACCGTTACGCTCGAAGATCACGACTTCGTAGCCCAGCGGCGCCAGATCGTTCGCCACCGTCAGCGAGGCCGGCCCGGCGCCGATGCACGCGATGCGCTTGCCGTTGCCAATCGCGGGTGCCTTCGGCAGGTGGCCGTTCAGATCACCTTTCAGATCTGCGGCAGTGCGCTTGAGGCGGCAGATCGCCACCGGCTTGTCTTCGACACGGCCGCGGCGGCAGGCGGGTTCGCACGGCCGATCGCACACGCGACCCAGGATGCCGGGGAACACATTAGACTCGCGATTCAGCAGATACGCCTCGGTGAATTGCCCCTGGGCAATCATCCGGATGTACTCGGGTACGTCGGTGTGGGCTGGGCAGGCCCACTGGCAGTCCACGATGCGGTGATAATGATCCGGGTCGGAGGTATTGGTCGGGTTCATACGGCGGCCCTGTATAGCAAAACGATCACCTTGAAGCGAGAGGCGTTATGTCCACTACACCAGCTCCGACGCAGATCCGGCTGCGCACCGCCTCGCGGGTGCTGGAAGTGACCTTCAGTGAGACCGAACAGTTTGAGCTGCCGTTCGAGTTCCTGCGCGTGCACTCGCCCTCGGCTGAGGTGCAGGGCCACGGCCCCGGGCAACAGGTGCTGGTCGCGGGCAAGCTTTCCGTTGGCATCCGCGCAATCGAGCCCGTGGGTCATTACGCGGTACGGCTCGTGTTCGACGATGGTCACGACTCCGGACTGTACACCTGGAAGTACCTGCACGAACTGGGGATGAAGCAACCGCAGCTATGGGCGGAATATCTGGCAAGACTGGAACGCGCCAAACAGAGCCGCTCCTGAAGAATCCTGGCGCCGCACTCCGCGCGGGCCAGAAAAAGAAAGGCCGGGCAATTTGCCCGGCCAAATCTTCACAAGACCCCCACTCGGTTGAGCCCGTTCGGGTCTTCAACCGCGGGGGGATTTTCGGGGAAGTGACCAAGAAATACTACCCCCTGAGTGAAAATAATTGGTGTGTCTTAATTAACGCACCGCATACAAAAACACTGATTCCAAAGCCTCGGGCGCGTTGCGCGCACGACGAATTTCAACACGCGCTTAACTAAAAAGTACACGCCACAGTTGCTCGTTGAAAACGCTTACCCCTCGCCTGCGCAAGGCTTTGGCGGAACCCGGAGCGCGCTTCAGGCGCGTAGTGCACAGCCACTAACACGCGCCCTGTCCGAGCTGTGCTGCACACGCTTGTGGCAGCGTGGGCCGGCGTGCCCTAAGCTTCGGTTCCGGGCGGGCTCAGGGCAGCCCGGAGAAGATTTAAGACCCCACGCGAGTATTCAGGACATCCCTTGCCACACCACCGATCCGCGCTCGCAGCAGCGTGCCGGGCCCTTGCGGCCGAATTGAGTAATTCATGAGCGGCCAGGAGCACGATCAGACCGATTTTGGCTTCGAGCGCGTGCGCTGGCAGGACAAGGCCGGACGGGTCCGCGCGGTGTTCGACTCCGTCGTCGATCGCTACGATCTGATGAACGATCTGATGTCAGGCGGTGCGCACCGGCTCTGGAAGCGCTTTGCGCTCTCGATGACCGGCCTGCGGCCCGGGATGCGTGCCCTGGATGTCGCCGGAGGTACCGGGGATCTGGCAGCGGGACTCGCGCGTCAGGTCGGGCGCAGCGGACTTGTGATCCTGAGCGACATCAATGCCGCAATGCTCGCGCATGGCCGGGATCGGCTGATCAATGAGGGCTGTGTGCGCAATACGCTGTGCGTGCAGGCCAATGCCGAATGCCTGCCATTCACGCCAGGGACTTTCGATTGCATCACGATCGGCTTCGGCCTGCGCAATGTCACCGACAAGGCGCGCGCGCTCGCCTCGATGTACAGCGCGCTCAAGAGCGGCGGCCGGCTGCTGGTGCTGGAATTCTCGAAGCCGGTGAACCCAGCCGTCGCCTCGCTGTACGACTCTTATTCATTCTCGCTGCTGCCGCGACTGGGGCAGCTGGTGGCCGGTGACGGGGACAGCTACCGCTATCTGGCCGAGTCCATCCGCCGCCACCCGGATCAGGAAACGCTGCGCTCGATGATGATTACAGCTGGCTTCGAGCAGTGCACGTACCACAACCTGATGGGCGGCATCGTCGCCGTGCACCGAGGCTACCGGATCTGAAATGCTGCTGCGACCGATCAGCGAGGCCCTGAACCGCACGCTCGGGGATTCGGCGCGCGCGCAGGCGCTGTGCGGCGCGCTGGCCGGCCGCGTACTGCGGGTGCAGGTCACCGGCATGACGATGTCGGTGAGCGTGCACGTCTCGCCAGATCGGCTGGATCTGAGTAGCGATGCCGCTGATCCTGCCGATGTCACGATTCGCGGCAGCGCCGTGGCGCTGCTGAGCCTGATGCTGGGCGATGCGAGCGAGATCGTGCGCCGTGGCGATGCCGAGCTCATCGGGGATGCCGAGCTGGCGCGCCAGTTCATGGCGCTGGCACAGCTGGTGCGCCCGGACCTCGAGGCGGAGCTGGCGCGGCTGATCGGCCCGGTCGCTGCCCATCTGCTCGGGCGCGCGGCCCAGGCCGCGGGCGGCTGGGGCCGGCAGACGCTGCGCACCGTGATTGAGAATGGCGCCGAGTATCTTGCCCATGAGCGCGGGCTGCTGATTCCGCGCGCCGAAGCCGAGCCATTCCTGCGCGGGGTCGATGACCTGCGCGAGCGGCTGGATCGGCTGGAAGCGCGCGCGACATTGTTGCAGACGCGGCTGGCCGCGCAGGCCGGACGCAGCGCATGAAGCTGCGGGTGCTGGCGCGACTGGTACAGATTCAGCGGGTGCTGGTGCGTCACGGGCTCGATGAATTCGTCCGGGCCACGCACCTGTATCGCCCGCTGCGCTTCGTGTTCTTTCTGTCAGCGTGGACCTGGTTCCAGCGCAGCCGCGGCGGCGGCCGCGCCGAGCGCCTGCGCCTCGCCCTCGAGGAACTCGGACCCATCTTCGTCAAGTTCGGCCAGGCGCTCTCGACGCGGCGCGACCTGCTCCCGCTCGATATCGCCGATGAGCTGGCCAAGCTGCAGGATCGCGTGCCGCCGTTTCCCGGCGAACTGGCCCGCGAGGCCATTGAAGCGAGCTTTGGCAAACCTCTAGGCGAGCTTTTCAGTGCGTTCGAACTCAAACCGCTGGCGGCCGCTTCGATCGCGCAGGTGCATGTGGCCCAGCTCATCAGTGGCCGCGAAGTCATCGTCAAGGTGTTACGCCCCGGCATGCACGAGATCATCGGGCGCGACCTGGAGGTTCTTGCGACCCTGGCCGCGCTGGCCGCGCGCTGGTGGCCCGAGGCCCACCGGCTGCGGCCGGTCGAGATCGTAGCCGAATACCGCAAGACGATCCTCGATGAGCTCGACCTGCTGCGCGAAGCCGCCAATGCCTCGCAGCTCAAGCGCAACTTCGCCGGCTCATCGCTCCTCTACGTCCCGGAGATCTACTGGGATCTGTGCCGGAGCGATGTCATGGTGATGGAGCGCATCCGCGGCGTTCCGATCGGGGAGCTGGCGCGGCTGCGCGAGCTCGGGGTCAATTTCCGGCTGCTGGCCGAGAATGGCGTCGAGATCTTCTTCACGCAGGTGTTCCGCCACAATTTCTTCCACGCCGACATGCACCCCGGCAACATTTTCGTGCTCACCGATGATCCGCAGCGGCCGCGCTACGCGGCCGTGGACTTTGGCATCGTCGGCACGCTGGATCTGCGTGACCAGCGCTACCTGGCCGAGAATTTCCTGGCGGTCTTCGATCGCAACTACCGGCGGGTGGCCGAACTGCACGTCGAATCCGGCTGGGTACCGCGCAACACGCGCATTGATGAAATGGAATCCGCGGTGCGCACGATCTGCGAACCGATCTTTGATCGCCCGTTGCGCGAAATCTCCTTTGGCACCGTCCTGCTGCGGCTGTTCGAGGCGCTGCGCCGCTTCGACGGGCAGATCCAGCCGCAGCTGATCCTGCTGCAGAAAACCTTGCTGAACGTCGAGGGCCTGGGGCGCCAGTTGTATCCGGATCTGGACATCTGGCAGACCGCTGCGCCGGTGCTGCGCGCGTGGATGCGCGAACGCGTCTCGCCGCGCACAATTTGGCGCGGCCTTAAGCGGCAGCTGCCCGACATCCTCGAGATTGCGAGGCTCTCGACGCCCTTGCTCAAGCAGCTCGTCGAGCAGGCACAAGCCGGAGAGCTGCGCCTGCCGGTGTCGAGCGCAGCGATCGAAGCCCTGCGCCAGGAAAGTGCGCGCGACAACCGGCGCCGCGATCGGATCGCCACTGCGGGACTGCTGCTGCTCTGCGGGGTGCTCTATCTGCTCGCCGCGATCGCTCCGACCTGGCCGGGCTTGTTACTGCCCATCGCAGGTCTGGTGGGGTTCGGCTGGGCGTGGTGGCGTCGCTAGAGCCGGCGCGGCTATGAGTGGTGCAGCGCCATCAACCGCACCGGTTGCGGTAATCACGGGCACGACACATGGCATCGGCCGGATCTGCGCCCGCGAACTGGCGCGTGCGGGCTATAGCATCGTGATGCTGTGCCGCGACGTGCCGGCCGCCGAAGCTGTGCGAGCTGGGCTGCTCAGTTCGCATCCGCAGGCTCCTATCCACATCGTACATTGCGATCTGGCGTCACTGGCCTCGGTGCGCGCCTGTGCGACCGCCGTCAGCGCGCAATTTGCGCCGATAGTGCGCCTGATCAACAACGCGGGCATGGTCAGCATGCGCCACCGCATGTCGGTCGATGGTTTTGAGTTGACTTTTGCCACCAATCATCTCGGCCCGTTCCTGCTGACCGAATTGCTGCGCGGTAGCCTGGCGCCAGACGCGCGCATCATCAACCTGGCCTCGCGCGTGCACTACAAGGGACATCTGGAGCTAGACCAGGTGGCCAATCCGCGCGCACGTTACCGCGCGCAGCAAGCCTACGCCCAGTCGAAGCTCGCCAATGTCATGCACACGTTTGCGCTGGCGCGCCGTCTGGCGGGACAGGCGGTGACCGTCAACTGCCTGCACCCCGGGGTCGTCGCCTCGAATCTCTTGCCGCGCTGGCTGCGTCTGATCAAGCCGTTGCTGTCCCCGCTAATCTTCGATGAGGAGCGCGGCGCGGCTACGACATTGCATCTGACGCTCGACGACGCTGTGGATCATATCTCTGGCCAGTATTTCGATGAGCACCAGCAGATCCAGCGCGCTTCGCCGCTCGCTTGCGACATCGAAGGCCAGGAGGCGCTGTGGCAGGCCAGCCTTCAGTGGTGCGCCATTGCGCCGGTCCACACCGCGCCTGCCGCAAGGAGCGAGCTGGCGTGAGCGGTGGCCTGCGCGCGCTGGCAGTCCTGGCACTGGCTGCGGCGGTGCTGAGCTGGGCCGCTGGCGCCACGGTACTCAACCGCAGTGCGCTGCTGCACATTGTCGACACGCAATGCCTGCCGCACTGGCGCGCGCAGCAAGATCCTGCGCCCTGCCTTCAGGTCACGCTCCCGGATCCCGGCGGCGCGCACGCCGGCTACGTCGTGCTGCCTGACCGCAAAGGCGGCGCGCATTTCCTGCTGATTCCGACGCGCTCGCTCACCGGCATCGAGAGCCCGGAGCTGCTCGATCCAGCCACGACCAATTATTTTGCGGCGGCCTGGGAGGCGCGCTCGCACCTGGAGCATTTCCTGGGCCAATCGCTGCCGCGCGATGCCGTGGGCCTTGCGATCAACGCGAGGCGCTCGCGCGGGCAGGATCAGCTGCACATCCACATGGAATGCCTGGGAACAGAACTTACGATGGAGCTGCATACTCTCAACTGGCCGACCGACAACCTCTGGCATGCCGTGCAGCTGGGGCGCTTCCGCTACCAGGCACTGCGAGTCAGCGGAGAGAGCCTTGAATCGCTGAATCCGTTTCAGCTCGTGGCCCGCGCGCTGCCGGACGCCCGCGAGAACATGGGCGCCTACACTTTGCTGGTGGCCGGCTGGAAGTTCCCGGATGGGCCTGGCTTCATCGTGCTCGCCTCAGCAACAGCGCCCGGCAGCGAGACGCTGCTCGATTCAACCTGCGCGGTGGCTCGCTGAGGACATTGCCCGGCCGGCGCGCTGCGCCGGCACAAAGGTGACGCTCTGCGTATTCGGATCGAACAGGATCTGCGCGTCGCCACGCTCGAGCTGCAGCATCAACCGCGACACCTTCTGCTCCAGTGTCAATTCCTGCGCGCCGTAGTCGGTGCCTTCACGCAGCACAAAGGATTCCACAACCGCGCGCAGCGTCTCGGGCGCAAGCTCGCGGTGCGGCACGATGACCGGTTCCTGGACCGGCTCGACATCCTGATTGAATTCGTCCTGATCGACCATGCCGCTCCACTACCGGGTATCTCGTGCCAGTTGCCGCCATGCTTTGCAGCCTCGGCATTCTAGCGACGCCCTCAGAACTATGCGCTGCCGTTACTGGCGCGCGGCTCGATCCAGACTGCGCGGGCGTAGGCGCACGGCTCCCCGTCCTCATCGTACAGCGCGGTGCCGACTTCATACTTGCGCCCGGATACCGCCAGCCGCCAGCCCACCAGCACGCACGGCTCGTCCACGTGCACGCGCCGGTCGATATGCGCCGTGAACTCACCCAGCAGCATCGCGACCCCATCGTTGCGTGCGGCAAAGTAGCCCGGGCAATCGAGCGCGGCCGTCATGAATTCGGCCGCCACCTTGCCATCGGCCTCGCCGAGGGATTCATCCGGTACCCATGGCGCGGCCACATGCTGGCCTGCACTGCCGGCAAAGATCCTTAAGCCGTCACCGCGCAGGCGCTCAGGGCCACAGACGAAGCAGGCCGGAAAGGCGTGCCGCTGAAAGCCGATATAGCGGCGCGATGCCTCGAGCGCCGCCAGGTAGTCGGGCGGCGGAGGCGCCACCAGCAGGAGCTTCGCGTGTTGTGCACGCGCCAGCCGCTGACCCGCGGCATGCAGTTCGAGCACGCCCTGCTCGGTGGTACGAAGTTCGAGTGGCATGTCCACCGGAACCGGTCGCTCCAGGCGCACCGTGACCGCACCGCCCGCGTGACGGCCCATCAGTCCGGCCAGATAGCCGCCATTGACACACCCTGGCGGTCCGCAGAATCGCGGCGAAACAGTCAGCGTGGGCAAGAGTCCTCCCCTCGAAGGCTCGAGGCGAACGCGTGCGAATATCGGGCCTGCCGCTCACACTACGCTCGCGCAGCACCGCAACTCAACTGATCCGTAGAGCGGCGCGCCGCGGATCAAACTGGAAAAGCACTTTATTCATAATCGCGCCCGCTCCAACGAATAAAAGGGAGTTCCCCGTCCCTGAAGTGGCGTGGGCCACACGGCATCTAAGTGCCAAGATTAGCGACATCAATCTGAACCAGAGAAGGGGAACTCTTATGAACGAGATTACTACCGTCGGTGTGGACCTGGCAAAAGAGGTCATCGTCGTCTGCGCCGGGGACGCTCAAGGGCGCACAAGCTACTTCAAACAGCTGAGTTTTGAAGGCTTTGCGCGCTGGGGTTAGACGACGGACGGACCGTCGTCGCGGGCTAAAAGGCGGTCCGGGCGCTCAAGCAAGAGCAGTGCTCCATTGTCAAAGCGGATTAGGAATCCTGTGTCGAGGTCCGGCCAGCTGGTCTTCGGAAATTCCGGAGAGTACTCGCCGTGGTCCGCGACTATTACTATCGTCCCGGGCTGGTTGTTGTAGCGAACGCGCTGCCCAATGTGGATCGGCGTGAAATCTAGGTAATGCTGCTTCGGCCCTTCCATAGTCGTCTAACCGGGAGGTTGTAGGACAATCGCGCGCTGTCGGTGTGCGGCCGACTGGCGCCACAGCAGCCACGCCAACACACCGACGCCGAAGGCGGCCCAGGCGATGTGCAGCATCGATTCCACCAGCAGTGGCGCGAACAATCCCATCGCCAGCGCACCCAGGATCAGGCTGATGAACGACTGCGCCGAGGCGGCCGCACCCCGCGACTGCGGGAACAGGTCGAGGATTTTCAGCGTCACGATCGGATACATCAGCTGCAGGCCGAACGCCATTGCGAACAGATCCAGCTGCTGCAGGTAGATCGGCGGCGTATACAGCAGACCCTGCAGCAGCAGCATCAGCACGGTCATCACCAGCAGGATCAGGAAGCCAGCCGAAGCCTGCCAGCGCGCACGGTGCGTGCCGGCAAATCGACCCGACAGCCACGCCCCGATCATGAAGCCGCCGATGATCGGGATCGTCAGCACGTAGAACTGGGTGATGCCCAGATGCCAGTGATCCAGGACGATCGCCGGGGAAGTACCGAGGTAGATGTGCAGCGCGACGAAGCACAACCCCGAGGCCAGGGCCAGGCGCAGGAACTCGACGTGACTCATCACCTGGGCGGTGCTGCGCAGGATCGGGACGATGTGCAGGCGCGTGCGCTGCGAGGGCAGATGGGTTTCGGGCAGGTAGAAGTAGCCGGCCCAGGCGAGTGCGAGGCCGTAGAGCGCCATGAACCCGAACACCGAGCGCCAGCCGAGCGCGACCTGCAGCCAGCCGCCAACGATCGGCGCCAGCGCGGGCCCGGCCGCGAAGATCATCGAGATGATGCTCATCATGCGTTGCGCTTCGGCGCCGCTGTAGCGATCGCGCACGATCGCACGGCCGACGATCTGGCCGGCGCCGCCGACCAGGCCCTGCAGGAAGCGGCAGGTGAGCAGTACCGCGAAGCTCGGCGCCGCCGTGCAGCCGATCGAGGCCAGCACATAGAGCGCGAGCGCCACCAGGATCACGCGCCGACGGCCGAGCGCGTCGGACAGTGAGCCGTGCACCAGCGACATGCAGGCGTAGGGCAGCATGTAAGCGGTCAGCAGCTGCTGCGTCTGCCATACGCTGACGCCAAAGCGCACGCTGATCGTGCGCATCGAGGGAAAGAAGGTATCGACCGTGAACGGACCGAGCGCCGAGAACAGCGCCAGCAGGATCGCCAGCCGCGCCGCGTGATGCCGCTCCTGTGCGCTGCGGGTCAAGGGCTGGCCGGGCGCAGCGCCGCGAGCCACGCCTGTGGCGATTCACCGCGCTCGAGCACCTCGACCAGCGCCGTACCGACGATTACGCCCTCGACCTGGCCGCGCAGCTGCTCGACCTGCGCCGGCGAGCGGATCCCGAAGCCGGCGCACACCGGCACCTTGGCCAGATCGTGCACCCGGCGCAGGTAGGCGCCGATCTCGGTCGGCACGGCTGCACCCTTGCCGGTCGTGCCGGTCATCGTCACCGCGTAGACAAAGCCGGAACTCGCCTCGCACAGCCGCGCCATGCGCTCGGGCGTGGTCACCGGTGTCACCATCTGGATCAGCGCCAGGCCCTGCACGTCGAGCGCGGCACGGAGCGGTGCGCTCTCATCGAGCGGCAGATCCGGCACGATGAAACCGCACACGCCGGCCGCCGCGGCATCGCTCGCCAGCCGGGTGTAGCCGTAGGCGAGCAGCGGATTGAGATAACCCATCAGCACCAGCGGCGTCGGCTGTGGTGCCAGCGCCTTGAGCTCGGCGAGGATCCAGGAGAGCGTGACGCCCTGGCGCAGCGCCTCGCGGCTCGAGCGCTGGATCGTCACGCCATCGGCCATCGGATCGGTGAACGGAATGCCAATCTCGACCACATCCGCTTCGGAGGCGATCGCCGCCAGATCGGCGCCAAAGCGCTCGCGGCTGGGATACCCTGCGGTCAGGAACGCCACCAGCGCCGGCGTGCCCTGGGCGGCCGCGCTGCGCAGCGCCGCGGCAATGCGCTCGTGGGGTCGCGCGCTCACGGCGGCACCGCGCCCGGCTGCGCCAGCAATGTCCGCGAGAGTGTCGACATGTCCTTGTCGCCACGCCCCGAGAGGCCAACCAGCACCGCCTTTCCCGGGTGCTGTGCGGCCCAGCGGCGTGCGCCGGCCAGCGCATGGGCGCTCTCGAGCGCCGGCAGGATGCCCTCGGCGGCACAGCATTGCTTGACTGACTGCAGTGCTTCCTCATCGTCGGCCGAGAGATAGCGGACGCGGCCGGTGGCCATCAGCAGCGCGTGCTCGGGGCCTACGCCCGGATAATCGAGGCCTGCCGAGACCGACTGGGTTTCCTGGATCTGACCGTCCGCATCCTGCAGCAGCATCGAGAAGCTGCCATGCAGGACGCCCGGGCGCCCGTGACTCAAGGTCGCGGCGTTCTCGCCCAGCCCGACGCCATGGCCGCCGGCTTCGATGCCAAGGATCTCGACGCTGCGATCGGCCAGGAACGGATGAAACAGGCCGATCGAGTTCGAGCCCCCGCCGACGCAGGCCACGATGGCATCCGGCAACGCACCGTGCTGCTCGAGCATCTGCGCGCGCGCTTCGCGACCGATGATCGACTGCAGCTCGCGCACCAGATACGGATACGGATGCGCACCGACGGCGGAGCCGAGCAGGTAGTAGGTGCCGCTCGGATCCGAGACCCAGTCGCGCAGCGCCTCATCGATCGCGGCGCGCAGCGTGCGATCGCCGCTGGTGACCGGCACGACTTGGGCGCCGAGCAGTTTCATGCGCCCGACATTCGGCGCCTGGCGCTCCATGTCGAGTGCGCCCATGTAGACCGTGCACGGCAGGCCGATGCGCGCACAGGCCGCGGCACTTGCCACGCCATGCTGGCCGGCGCCGGTCTCGGCGACGATGCGCTCGGCCCCGAGCCGCCTGGCCAGCAGCGCCTGCCCGAGGGCGTTGTTGATCTTGTGCGCGCCGGTGTGCGCCAGATCCTCGCGCTTGAGCCACACCCTGGCGCCCCACAGTTCCGACAAGTGCGGCGCGAAGCTCAAGGCCGTGGGCCGCCCGACCCAGGTGCGCAGCTCGCGCGTGAGTTCGGCCTGGAAACCGGCGTCGCGCAGCCAGCGGCGCACGCCCTGCTCCAGACGCTCGTGCGCCGGGATCAGCATCTCGGGCACATAGCGACCGCCGAACGGGCCATAGCGGCCGTGCGCGTCCGGAAACTCTCCGGCCAGCAGCTGGCTCAGCAGCCGCTCGGAATCCAGTGTCTTCACAAACTCATTCATGGTGCGTACTCATCGGGTGGCCGCGCGGGCGGCGCTGACAAAGGCGCTGATCTTCTCCACGCTCTTGATACCAGGCTCGGACTCCAGGCCGCTCGAGGCATCGACGCCGAACGGATGAACCGTGCGGATTGCCGCGGCCACGTTCAGCCCCGAGAGGCCGCCGGCCAGTATGATCTTCGTCAGGCGCGCCAGCTGCGCGGCCTCGGCCCAGTCGCTGAGCTCACCGCTGCCACTGCGCGGACCTTCAAAGAGCAGCTGCGCCGGCCAGATGCCGCGCAGCGTGGCGTTGCCGCGCAGCACCGGCAGGCACGCGAGCGTCGCCGGAATCTTCAGGTCCTTGAGATCCGCAAGATCCGTCTGCAGCAGATCGGGCTGAAAGATCCGGATAATCTCATCCACGAGCGCCTGCTCCGGATGCAGTGTCACTGCCACGCAGGTGGCACGCCCGCGCGCGGGCGCCGCCAGTGTGGCCGCCTGCGCCGGCGTGAGCTGGCGCGCCGAGGGCGAAAACACAAAACCCACTGCATCGGCGCCGGCATCCAGTGCCGCCGCGACCGCATCCGCGCGCGTCACTCCACAGACCTTGACCCACATCAGGCGCCAGCTCCGGCCCGCGCCGCCCGCCCGGCAGCGAGCAGTTGTGTGAGCAGCAGCGCCGGGTCCGCGGCCTTCATCAGCGCGCCGCCGATCAGCGCCAGCTGGTAGCCGGCAGCGGCCACGCGCGCAACGGCCGATGAGGTTTCGATGCCACTCTCGGCCACGCGCGGCACCGAGGCCGGCAGGCGCGGCGCCAGCGCTTCGAGCCGCCCCGGCACCACCTGCAGCGTCACCAGATCGCGGCAGTTGACCCCGAGCAGCAGCTGCTGCGCGCCGCCGTAGCGCGCCACCAGTTCGGCGCCGAGTGCGATGTCAGCCTCATCAAAGGCCTCGAGCAGCACGAACAGCTCGAGCTCGGCGGCCCGCTGCAGCAGCGCCTCGAGCGCCGGGCGCGCCAGCATGCGCAGGATCACCAGCGCGCCGCCGGCGCCGGCCACGCGCGCCTCGGCGATCTGATAGGGATCGATCAGAAAGTCCTTGCGCATCGCGGGCACGCGGCCACGCAGTACCAGCGCCGCGCGCTCGAGATCCTCAAGCGCCCCATCGAAGCGCTCCGGCTCGGTCAGTACCGATACCGCCGCGGCGCCGTGCTCGGCATACAGCCCGATGCGCGCGTCCAGATCCTCGCTCCTGCTGGCGAGGGTGCCGAGCGCCGGGGAGCGCAGCTTCAGCTCCGCAATCACGTCGAACCCGCCGCTCGCGAGTTGCAGTTTCGGCGGCCGCGCGCTGGCGAGCGCACGCCGCATCAGCGTGCCCTCGGGCTCGCGCAGGCGCGCCATGTCGACGCGCCGCGCGCTCGAGGCCGCCATGCCGGCGAGAAAATCCTGCCCGTTCATGCCTCCTCACTGAACTGCTTGAGCGTAGCGAGCAGCTTCGAGGCCGCGCCGCTGTCAATCGCAGCCGCAGCGCGCGCCACGGCGGCATGCGGCGCGGATTCGGCGCCGCTGACCTCGAGGGCCAGTGCCGCGCCCAGCAGCAGCGCGTCGCGATGCGCGCCGCGATCCGCGCCCGAGAGCACCGCGCGCAGCGCCATGGCATTGCCGGCGGCATCGCTGCCGGCCAGGTCCGCCGCGGCGCACAGCGCCAGGCCATAGTCAGCCGGGTCGCGTCGCTCGTGTCGCACGCGCCCGTCCTTTACATCCAGCAGATCGAACGGACCGGCCGGCGTCGGCTCATCCCAGCCATCGCTGCCGTGGATCACGAAGGCGCGACGGATGTTCATGCCGGCCAGCGCCTCGGCCATCAGCTCGGCGGTCGCGAGGTTGAAAGCCCCGATGACATGGAACTCCGGTTCGGCCGGATTGGAGAGTGGCCCCAGGATGTTGAAGACCGTGCGCACGCCGAGCGCACGGCGCACCGGTGCAATGGCCTTCATCGCCGGATGGTAATGCGGCGCGAACAGGAACGTGAAGCCACAGGCCGCCAGACAGCGGCCCGCCGCGACCTCATCGAGCGGGAGCTTCAGGCCCAGGGCCTCGAGCACATCGGCGCTGCCGGCCTGGCTCGAGACCGAGCGGTTGCCATGCTTGATCACGCGCTGCCCGGCCGCCGCCGTCAGCAGCGCCGCACCGGTCGACAGATTGAGGCTTCCGGAACGATCGCCGCCGGTGCCAACGATGTCGACGGCCGCGGGGCCCACCGGCAGCTGGGGCTTGCGCGCGAGCGCGCGCATGCCGCGCGCGAAGCCGCGCAGCTCGGCGCCGTTCAGTCCCTTGGCGCGCAGCGCCGCCAGCAGTGCGCCGGCGAGCGCCGGATCCAGATCGGGGGCGGTCAGCGCATGCAGCAGCTCGAAGGCCCCGGCCTCGCCGAGCGAGCGCCCTTCGAGCAATTCCTCAAGGAGCGTGCTCAAGGGCACTGCGCTGCTCATGGGCCGCTCGCAGCGGCGCCGAACTTGAGGAAGTTGCCGAGCATCGCCGGACCTGCGGGGCTGAGCACGCTCTCGGGATGGAACTGCACGCCCTCGATCGGTAGCTGGCGGTGGCGCAAACCCATGATCTCCCCTTCGGCGGTGCGCGCGCTGACCACGAGCTCCGGCGGGAGCGAGCCGGGCTCGGCGATCAGCGAGTGATAGCGGCCCACTTCGCACGGCGTGGCGATGCCGGCAAAGACACCCTTACCATCATGCTCGATCATCGAGGTCTTGCCGTGCATCAGGCGCCCGGCACGCACCACGCGGCCGCCGAAGGCCTCGGTGATCGACTGGTGGCCCAGGCACACGCCGAGCACCGGGATGCGGGGGGCAAAGGCTCTGATCATCGCGATCGACACCCCGGCCTGCGAAGGTGTTCCCGGGCCGGGCGAGATGCACAGGTGCGTCGGTGCCAGCGCCGCGGCCGCGGCCACATCGATCGCATCGTTGCGGTACACCTGCACCTCGGCCCCCAGGATCAGGAAGGCCTGCACCAGGTTGTAGGTGAAGGAGTCGTAGTTATCGATCAGCAGCAGCCGCGCCTTCACAGTCCCGCCTCCGCCAGCTTCAGCGCCCGCACCGCCGAGGCGCTCTTGGCCAGGATCTCATCGTGCTCGGCCTCCGCGCGGCTGTCAGCGACGATGCCGGCACCCGCCTGGTAGCTGAATTCATCGCCGTTGAAGACCAGCGTGCGGATCGTGATGGCCTGATCCATGTCGCCGCGCGCGCCAAAGTAGCCGACCGTGCCACCGTACAGCCCGCGCTGCACCGGCTCGAGCTCCTCGATGATCTGCATGGCCCGCACCTTGGGCGCGCCGACCAGCGTACCGGCCGGAAAGGTCGCGGCGAACAGATCAAAGGCATCGCAGCCCGCGCGCAGCACGCCCTGCACTCCACTGACCATATGCATCACGTGGCTGTAGCGCTCGATCGCGCGGTACGGATCCACGTGCACGCTGCCGGCCAGCGCCACGCGCCCGAGATCGTTGCGCGCCAGGTCCACCAGCATCACGTGCTCGGCATTTTCCTTCGGATCGGCGCGCAACTCGTGCTCGCGTGCGAGATCAAGCGCTGCATTCTCGCCGCGCGGCCGCGTGCCGGCGATCGGACGCAGCTGCGCACAGCCACCGCTGAGCTTGACCAGCGCCTCGGGCGAGGAGCCGACGACATCGATCTCGCCCAGGCGGCAATAGAACATGTAGGGCGAGGGATTGATCAGGCGCAGCGCCCGGTAGGCCTGGAACGGATCGAGTTCATGGCGACCCGAGAAGCGCGCTGAGAGCACCAGCTGATAGACATCGCCGGCGGCGATGTACTGCTGCGTTCGCTGCACGCCGGCGATGAACTGATCGCGGCTCAAGGCCGCCACCGGCTCGGAGTAGCGGGCGCGGGCGCGCGAGCTGAGCGGCATCGGCCCGCGCAGGGCCGCGATCACCTCGCGCCGCAATGCGGCGCGCTCGATCTCGCTGCCGGCGTGCAGCAGCGCGATGGCGCGCGTCAGATGATCGAACACCAGCAGCGAGCGCGGGGCCAGGTAATGCAGCAGCGGCGGCGAAGCCGGGAGCGGCGCCGCGTGCCGCGCCAGGCGCTCGAAGAAGCGCACGATGTCATAGGCGGTATAGCCGACCAGCCCACCGGCCAGTGGCACCTCGGGGATATACGGCTCGGGCCGCGGCGCTGCCGCCAGTGCCGCGCGCAGCGCCGCGAGCAGTTCCGGGCCGCTGGCCGGCACCGGCCGCCGCTGCCCGTCGACATGCAATCCGCGCGCATCGAGGCGCACTTCGAACGCGTCCCCGAATCCGACGAACGAGAAACGGCCCACCCGCTCGCCCCCTTCGACGCTCTCGAGCAGGAAACGGGGATTGAACGGCGCCAGCTTGGCGAAGGCCGAGACCGGCGTGTCAAGATCCCCTGCGATGTCGAACGGTGGCTTCAATTCACGGTGCTCCAGACAATAAACAGCAACAGACGCATCCCGGAGGCGCTCCGGCAGATGGGTCTGGTGCTTGTATCAACCGATCAGATGAAATTAACGCCCAGCGCCCACTCCGGTTTAGAAGTGGGGCCACCAGCAGATCGCTTGGGTGTTGGCGTTGCAGGACATAGCGTTCGAGTATGGCCAGAGTACTCCGGGAGCGTCAAGGGCCACCCGGCGGAAGCGCGACGGCACCCGCCGCGGCCGGAGGGGCACCCGCCAGGGTCGCGCACAGCGCTGCCGTGGCGGCCACGGTCGCCGGTCCCAGGCGGCTTAAAGCCTGGTCTGAAAAGCCGAACAGCCGCCCGCGGGCGACCGCCGGCAGCGCCGGGAAGCGTCGCCACTGCGCCAGCCACTCGGCGGCGGCCCCATCATCCGGTGCCAGCGCCAGGATCACCTGCGGGGCACGGGCGAGCACCGACTCGAGCGTCACCGCCGGTGAGGCGGCAGTCAGATCCCCATACAGGTTGCGGTAGCCGCAAGCGGCCAGCGCATCACTGAGCATCTGGCCCGAGCCGACGGTGTAGACCGGCGATTGCCAGATCTGGATCAGCACGCTCAAGGGATGATCCGAGTGGTAGTGCGTGCGGATCTGCTGCAGCTGCGCCTCGAGCGCCGCGGCGTTGCCCTCGGCCACTGCCTGCGTGCCGGCCAGCGCCCCGAGCCGGCGCATCGAGCGGGCCAGATCATCGAGGCGCTGCACGTGATGGCGGTAGACCGGTATCCCTAAGCGCTCGATGCGCTCGATCTGGGCCTGCGGCGTGCCATCGACCCAGGCGATGACGACATCCGGATGCAGGCTCAGGATCAGCTCGGCATCGAAACTCTGGCTGTCACCGACGCGCCGGATACTGCGGGCCGCCTGCGGCTCGACCGAATACTCCGAGGTGCCAACGACCTGCGCGCCAGCGCCGGCGGCAAACAGCAGCGCAGTGGCGCCCGGGGAGAGACTGATGATGCGCTGCGCCGGTGCCGCAAGCTCGAGCGTGTGGCCATCATCATCGAGCACGCGCCAGCCCGCGGCGCCGGCCAGCTGCGGGAGCAGCAGCGCGGCCAGCACCCACGCGAGCCGCGCGGCCAGGGGCTGCGCTGGCGCCGGCACGCGCAGCGCGGCCGGGACCGTACTCATCGGGCAATGCTCACAGGGCCGGCGGGAACTCACAGCGCACCACGAGGCCGGGATTGTTATCCGCCAGCTCGACGGTGCCACCATGCAGGCGCATCAGCGCTGCCACCAGGCTCAAGCCTAAGCCACTGCCTTCGGCGGCGGCATCGCGCTCCAGACGCCGGAACGGCAGCAGCACCGAGGCGCGCGCGAGCGGCGGAATACCCGGACCGTCATCGCGCACCAGCAGTTGCGGGCGGCCGCTGCCGGCACCGACCTCGATCGCGATATGGCCGCCGCGCGGCACGTACTTGATGGCATTCTCCAGCAGGTTCGCCAGCAGCTGCGCCAGCAGCTGCTCATTGCCCTGCACGCTGGCCGGTTCGGGCGCGCTCACCGACAGCGCGAGCCCGCGCTCGCGTGCCTCGGGGCCATACAGTTCGCCGATCGAGCGGGCCAGTTCGGCCAGGTCCACGCGCCGGCCGGCCGTGACCTGCACCGCCGATTCGGCCTGCGCGATCTGCAGCAGCGTCGCGAGCGTGCGCTGGATGCGCTCCAGATCGGTCACGGTCGCGGTCATCGACTGCCGCCCCAGTTCCGAGAGGTGGCTGCCCTGGAGCGCGGCTTCCAGGCGCGTGCGGATCCGGTGCAGGGGCGCGCGCAGGTCATGCGCCGCGCTCTCGAAGGTCGTACGCACCGTCGCGGTCTGCTGCTCGATGCGATCGAGCACGTGATTGACCGCCATCGCCAGCTGGTCAAACTCATCGTGCGACTGATCCTCGGGCAGCCGCTGGCGCAGCTCCCCGGAGATGATGCTCTCGCAGGCGAGCGCCGCCTTGCCGACGCGCGCCGCGATGCGCCGGCTGTACCACCAGCCGATCAGCGCCGTCAGCAGCGCCGTCAGGCCGATGCCCCAGAGGGTCGCGGCGCGCAGTTCCCCGACCAGGCGCTGGCGCTCCGAGACATCGGTGCCGACCAGCAGGCGCATGTCCCCGAAGCTGTAGATCTCGGCGCGCACCGGATGCTGGAGGTGCGGATCCTCATCGGTGGCGATGATGTCGAACTCGACCCAGGGCCCGCTCTGCCCGTGGAGCGCCGGCCAGCTCGAGAGATTGCCGGCGATACGCTGGCCGTCCTTGTCGATCAGCAGGTACACGGCGCTGGTGCGCCGCCAGTCCTCGGCACGCCGGTTCAGTTCCTCGGTGAGCTGATCGAGCCCGCCATCATCGAACTCATCGCGCAGCGAGTTCAGTTCGGTGGTGATCACCAGGTCCACCTCGCGCGCCATCGAGCGCTGGGTCAGCAGGTAGGCGGTCCCGAGCAGCGTAGCAACGCTGAGGACGATGCTGCACACATACAGGATCGCGAGACGCGCGGTGGAGGAGCGTATGCGCGGCATGGCCCGGCCTTGGATTGAGGCCTATTCCTGCAGGCGGATCGTGTAGCCGGCGCCGCGGATCGTGTGCAGCAGCGGCTTCTCGAAGCCCTTGTCGATCGCCTGGCGCAGGCGGCTGATGTGCACGTCGATCAGGTTGGTCTGCGGGTCAAAGTGCAGGTTCCAGACATTCTCGAGCAGCATCGTGCGCGTGATCACCTGGCCGATACGGCGCATCAGGTACTCGAGCAGCTGGAACTCCTTGGCTGTCAGATCGATTTCCTTGCCGCCGCGGGTCACGCGCCGCGCCAGCACGTTCAGCTCCAGATCCGCGATCCTGAGTACGCCCACGTGCTGCACATCGCCCGAGGCCCGGCGCAGCAGCGCCTCGACGCGCGCCAGCAGTTCGGCAAAGGCAAAGGGCTTGACCAGGTAGTCATCACCGCCGGCGCGCAGGCCCTCGATGCGATTGTCGACGCTCCCAAGCGCGCTCAGGACCAGCACCGGGGTCTTGCCGCCGCGCTGGCGCAGCTCATCGACCAGCACCAGGCCGTCCACATGCGGCAGCATGCGATCGACGATCAGCAGATCGTATTGCGTGGCGGCGAGCGCGCGCTGCGCATCGGCACCGTCGGCGCAGTGCTGCACGGCGTAGCCCGCAGCGCGCAGCCCCTGGGCGATATGGCCCGCCGCATCCGCATCGTCCTCCACCAGCAGAATCTGCAAGTTGTACGTCCCTTGGGGCTGTGCTCAGAACACAGCAGCGCGATCCTACCCTCTGCGGGCGGCGCGCCGCCATAATCGCGGCACTGCGACGGCGCCGGAATAGATCGTCGCCCTCGATTGACTTTCCACTTGCGATAGAGCTCATGTATGGTATCGGGACCGTGGCTGACCTCAAGCTCAAGGACCTGCGCTACCTGACGGCACTGGCCGAGACGCGGCATTTTGGTCGTGCGGCCGAGCGCTGCTTTGTCAGCCAGCCGACGCTCTCGGCGCAGCTGCGCAAGCTCGAGGAGTACCTGGGCGTGCAGCTGGTGGAGCGGCGCCCGCGCCACGTCGGACTGACCGAGGCCGGCGCGGCGATCGCCGAGCGCGCGCGGCGCATCGAGGAGATGAGCGCCGAGATCATGGCGCTCGCCCAGAGCTGGCGCGATCCGCTCGCCGGTGCGCTCAAAGTCGCGCTGCTGCCCACCGTCGGGCCTTACCTGCTGCCACACGTCGTGATGCGCATCCGCAAGGCGCTGCCGCGCATGGAGCTGATGCTCTATGAGTACCAGACCGAACCGATGCTGGAGAAACTCGAGCAGGGCGAGCTCGACATGGGGATCCTGGCGCTGCCGGTGTCGGGCCCCGGCGAGGCCCTGGCCACGCGCCTCCTCTATGAAGAGCCATTCATGCTGGCGGTGCCCGAGGGTCATCGCCTGGGCGGACGCGCCCATGCGCGCATCGCGGATCTGGAGGGCGAGACGCTGCTGCTGCTCGAGGATGGCCATTGCCTGCGCGATCAGGCCCTGAGCGTCTGCGCGCGCGCCGGCGTGCATGAACGCGCGGACTTTCGCGCCACCAGCATCGAGACGCTGCGGCAGATGGTGGCGGCCGGTGTCGGTGTCACGCTGCTGCCGGCGCTCGCGACCCAGGGCGGCTATGGCAGCGCCAAGGGCGTCGTGGTACTGCCGTTCCAGAAGCCGGCACCGCTGCGTCGCATCGGCGCCGTGTGGCGCAAGAGCAGTGCGCGCCTGGCGCTGATTGCCGCGGTCTGCGAGCAGCTCGCACGTGGCAGTGGCCTGGCGGGGGCGCGATGAATGCGCGCGAGCCTGCGAGCCTCTCGATCTACGATCGGCTGGCCCGCTCGAGCGAGGCCTTGCGAGCGCAGCTGGCCAAGGGCCGGCCGCAGCGCGAGCTCACGGCACTGCTGGGCGAGGGCGAGTACCAGCAGCTGGCCCGTCTGGCGCGCACCGCGGCGCGCACGCGCATCCAGCACGAGCCGCTCGTCTATGTGATTCCCGGCATCCTCGGCACGCAGCTGGCACGGCCGCGCCGAGCGCCATGGCCAGCGGACCTGCTGTGGCTCGATCCGGCCGACATCATCGCCGGACGCCTGCACGAGCTGGCGCTGCCGAGGCACGCGGGTCTGAAGACCGCGGGCGCGATCGCCCACAGCTACCTGCCGCTGCAGCTGCGCCTGCAGGCCGCCGGGTTCGATGCGCGCCTGTATGAATATGACTGGCGCTGGGGTCTGCCGGAACTGGGCGCGCAGCTGGCGGGGCTGCTGCGCACCGAGCGCTCACGCCCGATCGCGCTCATCGGTCACAGCATGGGCGGCCTGGTGGCGCGTGCCGCGCTCGCCGGCCCGGGACTCGAGCAGGTGCGCACGCTGATCACGCTCGGCACGCCGCATGGTGGCTCGTTCGCCGCGCTGCAGGCGCTGCGCGGCACCTATCCGGTGGTGCGCCGGCTGGCGGCGCTTGACCAGCGGCACGATGCCGAGCAGCTGACCCGCGAGGTCTTCAGCGGCTTCGCCAGTCTCTACCAGATGCTGCCGCAGCAGGGCACGCTGACCGCGCTCGATCTGTTCGAGCCCGCGAGCTGGCCGCGCTCGGGCCTGAAGCCCGATGCGGCACTGCTGCAGGCCGCGCGCACCGCAGAACGGCTGCTCGCCCCGGCCGATGAGCGGCTGATCTGCGTCTGTGGCATCCGCCAGCGCACGGTCACCGCGGCCAGCATCAGCGCGGGGGAATTTCACTATGAAGTGAGCTCGGCCGGCGATGGGACCGTGCCGGTGGCAGCGGCGAGGCTCGGTGAGGCGCCGTGCTACTACGTGCGCTGCGAGCACAGCGAGCTGCCGCGCAGCGAACGCATAGCGCGCGCACTGACGCAGCTGCTGCTGCGCGGGCGCACCGATCTGCTGGCGGCGCGCTGGCGCCAGGCGCGCGAGCGGGCCGTGATCGTCAGCGACACGCTGCTGAAATCCGTCGGCGCCACCAAAATCGACTGGGTGGCGCTGGCACCCGATGCGCGACGCGCCTACCTGAACCGCCTGAGCGAGCCGCCAGCCGCCTACGCCGGCCGCTCGCATCACGCGCCGCGCAGCGCGCGAGCGGGCCGCTGAAGCCGGCCGCGGCCTAGCGGCTAAGCCACAGCCCGAGCTCGCGCTTGAGGCGCGCCAGATCGGGTGCGCGGGTGTACATCATGTGGCCGGCATCGTAGTAGTGATGCTCGATGCGCGAGAGGACTGAGGCGGGCGCATCCAGTTGCGCCAGCGACCAGTCCGAGGCGCTGTAGGGCGTCCCGAGATCGTAGTAACCACTGGCGACGAACACCTTCAGGTGCGGGTTGCGGCGCAGGGCCCGTGCCAGATCGGGGCTGGTGCACAGGTAGTTGTTGCCCTTGGCCTCGCCGCGGTTGAAGTCCCACTGCTTGTAACCCTCCTCGGTGAAGATCTCGTAGCGCCTCTGGGTATCGAGCCCCAGGCTGTTGCTGAAGTAGGCCTGCGCCGCCATGACATAGGGGGCGTAGAGTGCTTCCATACCCGGGTCGAACTCATAGGCGCGCGTGCGGTTGGCGCCCAGCGGCGCGGTCACGCGTGCCTCGAGCCGGCCGATCATCTGGCCGCGATCGCGCAGCAGCTCGACGAAAAAACTCGCATCGGTGATGCGCAGGTTACTGTGATCGATGAGGCTCGCGGGCAACCCGGTCAGCTCGGCCAGTCGCTGCACGATGCGCCGCCGTTTGCCCGCGGACAGGCGCGCACCGGCCTGCAGTGCCGCCGGATATTCCTCGGCTGCGAACTCTTCGGCCGCCGCCCGCGCCGCGGAGGGCGATTCGGCCACGCGCCCCTTGAGCTTGCCGTGGTACTGCGCCGCGCAGGCGTAGCCGGGCAGGAACAGGGCGTAGGGCAGATCATTGCGCGGATCAAAATGCAGGCACTGGAAGTCCATCGCGCACGAGACCAGGATCAGGCCCGAGAGCGCGATGCCCAGCTCCGAGAGTTTGTCGGCGATGATCGCGGCGCGCGTCGTCCCGTAGCTTTCCCCGACCAGGTAGATCGGTGAATTCCAGCGCCGGTGCCGGCCGAGCCACGTGCGGATGCACTCGGTCAGCAGCGCCGCATCGCCATCGGCCGACAGCGCCTTCTTGCGCGCCTCCTCGCTGGCGGTCATCGAGAAGCCGGTGTGCGCCGGATCGATGAACACCAGATCGAAATGCTCGAGCCACGACTCGGGGTTGCCACTCACGGCATAGGGCGGCGCCGGCATCGTGCCATCATCGGGGATCTGCACGCGCTGCGGACCGAGTGCGCCCAGGTGCAGCCACACCGAGGAGGAGCCGGGGCCGCCGTTGAAGGCGAAGCACACCGGACGCGTGGCCGGGTCTGCGCCGGTGGCGAAGTAGGAGGTGGTGAAGATCGCCGCCTCGGGCTCGCCGCGCTTGTCATCGATGCCGGTGGCGAGCACCGGAATGAATTCGGCGATCGCGTGGTACTTGAGCGTGCGATCGCCGAGCGCCAGGCTCGCCTCGCTGCGGCACGGAGCCTGCGCCAGCAGTTTCTCGAGCCGCTCGCGCCAGCGCTTCTTGGCTTCATCGGGCGTCGCCGCGGGGCTCGCCGGTTTTTCTGCTTCAGCCATGATCGGAGCTTCCTGTGCCTTTGAGAATATCGCCAGCCCGCAAGTTTGGGACCGCTGTGCGCTGCGGTCAACGCAGAGCGCGCGCGCAGTGCCGTGGCATGCAAGGCCAGTTCCGGTCATGTTACTGCCCATGAGCGTTTCGATCCTCTGGTTCCGGCAGGACCTGCGCCTCGCCGATCACGCCGCCCTGCAGGCCGCTCTCGCACGCGGTGGCGCCGTGCTGCCGCTGTATATCGATGCCGCCGGGGAAGAAGGCCTCTGGGCCAGCGGCGGCGCCGGACGCTGGTGGCTGGGACAGTCATTGCAGGCCCTGGCAGGCGAGCTTGCGGCGCGCGGCTCGCGCCTTATCCTCCGGCGCGGCGCGGCGCTCAGCGTACTGCAGGCGCTGGTGCACGAGAGCGGCGCCGATGCCATCTTCTGGACGCGCCGCTATGAGCCGGCGCTCGCGGCGCGTGATCTCGCGCTCCAGCGCGAGCTGCGCGCTGCGGGTTTGCTGGCCGAAAGCCGCGGCGGCCGGCTGCTGGCCGAGCCCGAGCAGCTGCGCAACCAGAGCGGTGGCCCGTTCCAGGTGTTCACGCCGTACTGGCGCGCGTTCCTGCGCGAGATTGAAGTGCCATTGCCGACATCTGCGCCCAGGCTGCTGCCGGCGCCGGAGCGCTGGCCGCGCTCGCAGCCGGCTGCGCTTGCGGATCTCGTGCCTCATGCAGCGTGGATGGATTCGCTTGGCGAGCACTGGCAGCCGGGCGAGCGCCCGGCGCATAAACAGCTGCAGGCCTTCATCGACACGGCGCTCGAGCGCTACGCCGATGCGCGCGACCGGCCGGCGATCGCCGGGACTTCACGGCTCTCGCCGCGCCTGCAGTGGGGTGAGCTCACGCCGCGGCAGATCTGGCATGCAATCGGTGCCGCCTGCGCCGCGCGCGGACAGGAGGCGGCCGAGTGGCGCAGCGGCAAGTACCTGTGCGAACTGATCTGGCGTGAATTCTCCTACCACCTGCTGCATCACTGGCCCACCCTCCCGGAGGCGCCGGTGCGCGCGGCCTTCGCCGCCTTTCCGTGGCGCGAGGACCCGCTCCAGCTGCGGGCCTGGCAGCACGGTCGCACCGGGATCCCGCTCGTGGATGCCGGCATGCGCGAGCTCATCGCGACGGGCTGGATGCACAATCGCGTGCGCATGGTGGTCGCCTCGTTCCTGGTCAAGAACCTGCGCATCCACTGGCGTCACGGAGCACGCTGGTTTCTCGACACGCTGGTCGATGCGGACCTGGCCAACAACAGCCAGGGCTGGCAGTGGAGCGCCGGGTGCGGCGCGGATGCCGCGCCCTACTTTCGTATCTTCAATCCGGTGAGCCAGGGCCAGAAGTTTGATCCCGAGGGACACTATGTGCGCCGCTGGCTGCCGGAACTCGCCGCACTGCCCGATGACTACCTGCATGCGCCCTGGCTGGCACCGCCGCTGCTGCTGGCCGCCTCAGGTGTCACATTGGGCGTGCACTATCCCCAGCCGATCGTTGATCTGGCGGTGTCGCGCCGCAACGCGCTCGGTGCGCTGCAGGAAATGCATGCGGCATTCCAGTAGGCCGCTGTAGGCCGCTGCTGATTGGCCGTCCTGAGGCAAAGGCGTAGCATCTTCTTCACAGCACAACGCGGGCGGCCTGGCAGTTTCCGACCCGCGCTGAACCCCCACCGCTACAGGAGCCGCTTATGACTGACAACACCCCGAATCAAAGCTCTGCAGGCATGAGCCGACGCGACATGCTCAGCGTCGCCGGCCAGGCCGCGCTGATGGCCGCAGTCCCGATCTCGATGAAAGTCGCCAGTGCCGCCGATGCCTCGGGCGCTTTCACGCTGCCGCCGCTGCCGTACGCGGAAAATGCCCTGGATCCGGTGATCTCGGCCAACACGATGAGCTTCCATTACGGCAAGCATCACAAGGCCTATGTGGACAATCTCAACAAGGCCATCGCCGGCACCGAGTTCGCCGGCCAGTCGCTCGAGCAGATCATCGCCGCGACCTACGGAAAACCTGAGCGCACCGGCATCTACAACAACGCCGCGCAGGACTGGAACCACACCTTCTACTGGAAGAGCCTGAAGCCCGGTGGCGGCGGTGATCCGCCGGCGGCCCTGAAGCAGAAGCTCGAGGCCGCCTTCGGCTCGCTCGATGCCTTCAGGAAGGAGCTGGCGACTGCAGCGACCACGCAGTTTGGCAGTGGCTGGGCCTGGCTGGTGCTCGATGGCGGGAAGCTTGCGGTCCAGAAGACCGGCAATGCCGACTCGCCGCTGGTGCTGGGCAAGAAACCGCTGCTGACGATCGATGTCTGGGAGCACGCCTACTATCTGGATTACCAGAACAGGCGGCCCGACTATGCCAGTGGCGTGATCGACAAGCTGCTCAACTGGGATTTCGCGGCCGAGAACCTGGCCAGCGCCTGAGCTGGCTCGCGGCCGCCTGAATATTCAGCAGGCGGTACGGGACGCGGCCGTGAGGCGCTGGGCGCACGCATGCTGATCCGGCCGCCCGCTCGCGGCCGCGTTCAGGCGCGGCGCGTGAGCGCCTCGGCATTCGCCACGTAGGCGCCATAGGCCGGCGCGCCATTTTGCTGGCGAACCATCTGCTCGAGCAGCTCGAAGATCGTGACCGCCTCGCCAAAGAGCCGCCCCTGGGCCTGATCGCAGCGATTCTCGCGCAGGAAGCGCAGCTGTGCCTCGGACTCGACGCCCTCGGCGACCACCAGCATCCCCAGGCTGTGGCCCATGTCGATGATCGTCCTGACCAGCGATTCCTGCGACTTGCTCTCGCCAATGCCCTGGATGAAGGAGCGGTCCACTTTGAGCGTGCCGATCGGGAACTGCTGCAGCGCTGAGAGCGAGGAGTAGCCGGTCCCGAAATCATCGATCGACAGGTGCAGTCCCATCGCCGCCAGCTGATCGAGCATCTGCACCGTGCGGCGCGGATCGGCCATCAGCGTGCTCTCGGTGATTTCGAGCTCCAGACTCTCGACCGGCACGTTGTGGCGCTCGAACACCGAACGGCAGTTGAGGATGAAGCTCGCCTGCTTGAGCTGCTTGAGCGAGAGGTTGAGGGCGATGCGGCCGGGTTTGGCGACACTGCGACGCAGCAGGTTCAGGTCCTGGCACACCCGCTCAAGCACCCACTGGCCGACCGCACTGATCAGGTTGTTCTCC
>Ga0181537_10000558_pt1 | contig 35121 bp, 27 predicted proteins | sample PEATcosm2014_Bin_39_FD_119765 | JGI IMG/M metagenome (GOLD analysis project Ga0181537, IMG submission 119765) | Peatland microbial communities from MTU Mesocosm Facility, Houghton, MI, USA - PEATcosm2014_Bin23_10_metaG | ecosystem: Environmental > Terrestrial > Soil > Wetlands > Peat | place... | reverse complement strand
CGTGTAGAAGACTCCGGCCCGAATGTCCGCTTACAGGCGCCGCAACCATCGACCCTCGTGCTGCGGATGGGCAGTTTTATGGTCGATTTTAGCGGCCCGAACGCCGGCGTGCGAACGGCTGAAATGGGCGCTACCCGGTTCGCATGGCACTGAATGACGGATTTCCGAACCCAGAGCGGGCATAGATCGTTACCGTCGTGGCCTTCCGGTAATGCCCGAAGCCGTCTTCGCCCCGGATTGGGTCCGGCTAAACGGCCGCGTGGTTATCTAACGCTGCCCGGGACCGCCAGCGCAAGACACGCGCCGGCGGAACCCGGTCTTCCTTAAGGTAAGTTCTGGCTATAGTGGCTGACGATGAGTCCCAGCACGTGGAGGACCGGCTGTCCCCGGGCTAGAGTACACCGCGCCGGTATGAGCCCGCAGGACGATTTGGATCAGGCGCCTCCAGCGGCTCCAGTCCCTCAAATTCACGGGTCCGATCCAAGTGGGCGTCGGTCCGTCCTTCCGGCTGCCCCTCTTGTTCCCACAAAGCGTAGGCGCGCTCGTGGAGGTGCTGTTCCTGCGCACGCCGCCAATGTTCGTCGGCCCGATCGTCGGGGCGGCCCTCCTGCTCCCATAGAAGGTAGGCACGCTCCCGAACAATCTGGTCCAGGCTCTGCTTGGTTTGGGCCAGGATGTGGCGATCATCGCCATAAGGCTCCAGCGGGCCGCTCCGGCTGATGTGCATTCTCGCACTCAAGCCAGGGAGTTCGCTGTCCGGCACCAATTTCTCGTAGGCCGCCGCTTCCAATGCCTTCTTTTCATATTGAGCATCCGAGATTTCAGAGCCTTCGATTCTGATTGGAAAGGTGTGGATGACACCCCTCCTGTTGTCCAAGACGTCAACTAAGCGCTCAGTCATGGCACTCTCCGGTCCTGTTTTCGATGGTCGTCACCGATCTGCTGCCTGCGCGTGTCGACAAGCGCCGGCCGTGCTCCGCCCTAGAGCACGATCCGTTTCGATCGAAGCATTCTCGATCGTCGTCCCGAGGGACCCCGGCTGGCTAGTTCAAATCCGCTGGCTGAAGCGGACCTTTGTCGGAGCATGCCGGAGGTCAAAATTTGCCCCTGAACTGACCGTCATGACCGCGGCCGAGGTCGGAGGGGGCCGCCGGGGGCGCCCGTTTGCGCATGGACACGCGCGCCTTCATTTAGTACCTAAATTAGGTAAATGAATATGGAAACCACTTGCAGAGAGGCAAGAATATAAATTAAAGGCTATCATGATAATATATATGATGACTACCGTTGAAATAATTATGTTGATAATTCGCAGTATTATTTCTCCAGCTAGCCCCATTCTGCCGAATATAACCATATCAAAAGATTTTCAAACCATGCTAAATCAAAACACATGATTTAACTCCTCTGGCATCTGCTCCCCCGCTCTGACCGGGGAAGATGCTAGTGTATCCGTTTAACTACCGAACATATCCAACCCCCGGTGCTGAGAGACAGGCTCGGAAACTACCTAGGGCGATAGGCACCCGGTGGGCCTACCCCAAACCGGCAGATGACGACGAGAGCCCCAGAAGACGCGTTGCAGTCATTGCCGACCGTAGCCCGAAGATCAGCTCAGCGCGCCGATTCCAGCCGGTTGCATGAGCAAGATCGAACGGGTCGGTTCGGCCCAAGCTCTCGCCTCCGGGCGAACTATGCAAGACGAGCGGGTTAATCGGCCCGCTCATATCGAGATTTGCCGACCAATCTCGACGACCGCGTCGGGTGGCAGCCGGAAATAATCGGTCAAATGGGTGGTATTCCGCTGCATTGCTGCGAACAGCGCCTCCAACCAACGTGGGAGCGCCTTGCCATCCTCGCCCGGGGTGATCGTCTCATGCCCGACATAGTAGGTAACGTCCGCGAGATCGATCGCGCATCCCAGTTGATGGGCCTCCCGGAGCAACGCCGGTATGTCCGGTCGTTCCATGAAGCCGTATCGGGCAGAAGCGCGCCAGAACTGGGGAGCGATCTCTTTAAACGCCAGTCGCTCTGAACCTGTGACCCATGGCGTCGGCTCGGTATCGACGGTCAGGACCAAGAGGCGCTCGTGCAGCGCGCGGTTATGCTTGAGGTGCCAGACCATGACAGAAGGCGCATCGCGCTGGGCGCGGGTAAGAAACACTGCCGTCCCGGGGACGCGCGGGATGTGTCCCTCGGCGATCTTTGCCATGAAGGTCGCCACAGGCACCACCTGCTCTTGCAGCCTGACGTTGACCGCGGCGGCTCCGAGATGCCAGATCAGCATCACCCCATAGACGAGAGCCGCAAGGATCAGCGGCACGTAGCCGCCGTCCGCCACTTTCGAGAGGTTTGCCGCGAAGAAGCTCGCATCCACGATCATAAAGGCGCCGGCGACCGCGCCGGCCGCTACGATGCTCCATCCCCAAATTTCGCGCATGGCGATGAAAAGGAGCGCCGACGTTATCAGCATGGTGGCCGAGACCGCGATCCCGTAGGCAGCGGCGAGGTTGTCTGACTTGCGAAAACCAATCGTGAGCCCCAGGGTCACGAGCATCAGCAGCCAATTGACGCTGCCGACGTAGATCTGCCCGTAGCCCGCGGCCGACGTCTGCATGATACGCAGCCTCGGCATCCAGCCCAGCTGGATCGCCTGCCGCGTCATCGAAAAGGCCCCGGTGATGATCGACTGGCTGGCGACGATCGTCGCGACAGTAGCCAGGATGATCAGCGGCAGCAGTAGGAACGACGGGCAGAGCCGGTAGAAGATGTTATCCGAAACTGGTGTGCCTTCCAGCACCAAAGCCGTTTGGCCGGCATAGTTCAGGATGAGACTGGGGAAGACGATCGCCGACCAGGCGAACCGGATCGGCCGGGCGCCGAATTGGCCCATATCGGCGTAAAGCGCCTCCGCTCCGGTGACGCAAAGAAACACGGCACCGAGCACCAGAAATCCGGTCCTTCCACCGTGAAGCAGGTAGTTGGCTCCATATCGCGGATCGATCGCGACTAGTACCGTGGGGTGTTGGGCAATGCCCCAAATCCCGAGCACGGCGATCGTCACAAACCAGAGCGTCATAATCGGACCAAAGGCCCGGCCGATGCGGCCGGTGCCCTGTGGTTGGATCGAGAATAATCCGAGCAGGATCAGGACGGCAGCGGGCAGAACATAGGGCGCAAACGCCGGGGCGACAATATCCAACCCCTCCAATGCCGACAGAACGGAGATTGACGGTGTGATCGCCCCGTCGCCATAGATCAGCGCGGCACCAAAAAGACCGACTGCGAGTATGACAGGACGCGCCTCACGCTTAACCGCAAGCAGAGACAGGAGTGCGAGGATGCCGCCCTCGCCATCATTATCGATGCTCATCGCGACAGTGACGTACTTGACTGTCGTTATAATGGTCAGCGTCCAGATCAGCAGCGAGAGCAAACCAAGCGGCACGGCGGGATCAGGTGCGCTGCCGGCGATCCCGCCCAAAACCGTCTTGAGCGTGTAGAGAGGGCTTGTCCCAATATCGCCGAACACAACTCCCAACGCCGAAAGACCCAGCGCGGGAAGACTCCCGGAGATCGCCGGTCGTCGGATGATGGCATTAACGGCGCTTGATTCCGCGTGTGGTGGCGATCCCATCATCATCCCAAGATTTTCAAATCTCAATCCTGAGCCCTCGTCCCGAATTCATCGATCGGACATCAGGAAGGGGCTTCAACAAGCCGCAAAGTCTGATTATGGCAGCGACGTTCCATCAGGCGCCTCCAGGTGCTCAAGCGATTGGCGACGATCCCGACACTCATGTCGATTTGGCGAGTGTCGCAGGGGCCGGATAGTCGTCTACCAACCAACAGCGATCGGCTAGTCAGCGTTCACAACTGATATCGAGGTGCCATTGGCAAAAAAGTTTCGTCCTTGCTGGTTACTCTTACGAAAGCGACGGACCAACTTCGCGACGGCGCGTTTGATATCCCCCTTGCGATCGTCTTCGAAAACGACCTCTTCCAAAACGAGCGTTTCAAGCGTGACGCGTGCCGCTAATCGCATGACAATTCTCCCATGAGGCATATCGGGGGAAGGCTGTGAGGCGGACCTGTCCGGGCCGCCCCGCACCCCTTCGTCCAGTCTTATTTGTGGGAATGTCCGTGCGCGGTGGTCGTATGTTTGTGGGCGACCTCGCTATGGTCGAGAGCTGCAACTGCGTGTTTTTTCGCGTCGGCGTGCTCTCCGACTTCGTGGAGATGGGCCGCCTGATGATGGTGATGCGCAGCGGCGTGGTGATGCGCGGCAGCTTGCTGGTGATGCTCACTCGACGGATGCTTATGTGCCACTTTATGATCTTCCTGCTGGAAACACGAGTTCAGGCAGGATAGTCGACGGTCAATTGAGCCGGTAGCTACGGAATCTACTCAGACTTGGTGGCATATTGAGCGTTGATGTCTTTGGTTATTATATTTTCTTTATAACGACTGCTTTGACTTGAAGTCTGCATCGCTGCTGGAGTTTTGATTTATCGAGCCTGGTCCGGTCGGTGTGCTTGCAACATCTATCCGAGATTGTGTCGTTGAATGCGACTATGGCGCGTTTAATAAGTTCCCAGATCGACGCCGCGCCAAGTGTCCCAGCGGAACACCAGTTTAATTGACCCAGTAAACGGCAGTTATCCCAGGCTTGCCTTGGCGTTCGATTCGCTGGGTACTTTCCGAAGCTAGCGCAACCTCCTGCTCTCCTGCATATTCGACTTTATCGGTACGCCTGACGTCCCCGACAGGAGCAGTCGTTATTGATAAGGATCGGATCGCCGGAGTTGTCAAAGAAGCCAAGGGCTCTATCAGGGAGACCGTCGGTAAGACAATAGGCGATGCGAAGATGCGGTCAGACGGCAAAATTCAGAGCGCTATCGGCGGCGGTCTTAAGGACGCGCTGAATAAGTAATTCCCTGACACACGGTGGCTCGCATCCTTGACGCTGCGGAGCATACGGAGCATCACAAATGCATAGAGACAGTTGTACGACGCCGTACACCCGCCATGGTTAAGGAATCTCCCCTCGCGAGCGCCGCCGGGCGCCGCACTCTGGAACAGGCGATCGTGGACACGGTGCGCGACCCTCTCCTCGTGCTCGACGAGGAATTGCGGGTCGTTATCGCCAGCCGATCGTACTATAACGCCTTTAGGGTGAACCACGAGGAAACCGAGGGCAGGCTGCTATTCGAGCTGGGCAATCGGCAATGGGACATTCCGGAGCTGCGCAAGCTCCTCGGAGACATTATCCCCCAGCACACCACCCTCGAAAAATATGAGGTCGAGCGCGAGTTTCCGTCAATCGGGCGGCGCACGATGCTGTTGAATGCGCGCAAGATTTTTTACGAAGGAAACGGCGCCACCAGCCTGTTGCTCGCTATCGAAGACGATACGGAGCGCCGCCTCCTTGAAAGGGAGAAGGATGAGCTTCTCATCCAAAAGGACCTCCTGCTTCGGGAAATGAGTCACCGGGTCAATAACAGTCTCTCGATCATCGCCAGCATCCTGTTGCTGAAAGCGGCGACGGTCCAATCGGATGACACGCGTCGGCACCTAAAGGAAGCGCATGAGCGGGTCCTTGCGATCGCGACGGTGCAGGAACAATTGCACCCATCGGCCTATGGCGAGCCGATCGAAGCGGCGTCATACCTGACGCGGCTATGTGAGAGCCTCGCTGCCTCGATGATTTCGGACGATCAGCCGATCCTGCTGGAAGTCGATGCTGCCGCCGGCAACGTGACTTCCGAGCACGCGGTAAGCATGGGCCTGATCGTCACCGAACTTGTCATCAATGCCCTCAAACACGCATTCCCGAATGGCGGGGAGAGCAGGATCACCGTTCGCTTTGAGTCGAGCGACACCAGTTGGCGTCTCTCGGTCTCCGACAATGGGGTGGGGATGACGACTTCTCTGACCGAGCCGCCAGCAAAGAGCGGCCTCGGCACGAGCATCATCGAGGCGCTCACCCGTCAACTCAACGGGCGACTGACAATTTCCGATGCGTCGCCGGGCACCACGGTTTCGATGACGTTCCCGAGAACGTCGTAGTCGCTTAGGGTGCGGCCCCGATCTCTAGCGCCTTCTCGATCGCCTTGGCCAGCGCGGCTTCACTAAAGGGCTTGCGGACCGCGACCGCGTTCGGCAAGCGTAATTTCAGGCCCAAGGTGTCTCCGGTCATGAACATGTGCGGGACTGGCTTACTCCGCAGTATCTCTTGGACAGCGTCGATGCCGCTTCCGTTCCGCAATTTCACGTCTGAGAGCACAAGGTCGGGGTTCTTCTGACGAGCCGCAGCGATCGCCTCGGCTGGCGTGCCGGCGGTGGCGCAAACCTCATGCCCCATGCCGCTCAGCACCTCGGCGAGCATCATGGCAATCAGGGCATCATCCTCGATCACGAGGACGCGAAGCGGCTGCATCTCTTCAAAAAGCACTTTTGGTCGAGGAGCGCAACTTAAGATGAGTGAGCCGTATCGTCGCGATATTTTTTGAAAGCCGGCGAGCATTCACCCCTCGCTGACTTTGTTAAACGAGTGCACCAAAACGGGGAGCGAGGAGGCGCGGGCAAGGGAGACAGTTGTCAAGGGCGACGACGTTCGCCACCGCAAAAGGTGAGATTCAAAGCAGCATGGGGGCCGACCTTGCCAACCGTATCTTGCAGGACGGCACCAAAGAAATGATCAGGATGCTCCCGGAGTTCAACTGCGCGAGGGCTGATGCCGGGCCAGTCGTCGCGGCAGAGGCGGAAGCCGTTGCTATCTAGATGGGTATCTCGTGGATGAAGCCTGCTCGCGCCACGAAGGCTCAAGATCGTGCAACAGGTAACTCAATTAAAGTGAACTTCACATTCATCTGCCGAGTTTGGAAAATAAATAAAAATTGTTTAATCCGTGAGTACATTCCGATTCTACCTCTCTCGTTGCGGATTCTGTACGAACAATGAGCGACAGATGCCCGCGATGCCCCGTCCGGGATTGTACTTTGCTCACCCAGATCGGAACAGTCCTGCACTTGCAGTCGCGCAAGGCACAATTCAACGAGAGAAAGGTAACACCATGAGACGGATGATACTTCTTGCCGGAGTTGCAATGGTCGCGATATCCGCCGCCGCTTGCGCGCCGCAGCCAGATCAAGTCGCGTATAATGAGGCTCTTGTCGGCCCCCGCGGATTTACCGGTCCGACCGGCCCCGCCGGCGTGCAGGGCCCAACCGGCCCGGTGGGCCAGCCCGGCTATGCCATGAGTGGTCCTGCGGGCGCAATGGGTCCCCCAGGTCCTCAGGGCCCGCAGGGCAATCCCGGACTGACGGGTCCTTCCGGCGCGGTTGTTGTCGGTGCTAGAGGAGATACGGGCGCGGTCGGTCCTGCCGGTGCCGCGGGCGGTATGGGCAGCGTCGGCGCCCAGGGAGCGAGCTACGCAGGCCCCGCCGGTCCGGTTGGTCCCGCGGGCCCCGTCGGACAGCAAGGCTACACGGGCTACACCGGCGCACAAGGCGCGACCCTCGTCGGACCTACCGGCCGAACCGGCTATACCGGTGCCGCCGGGGTACAAGGCGGAACTGGATATACCGGTGGCCAAGGCCAGGCGACGGCTGGTGTCCCCGGCGGCGTCGGGCCGGCGGGCTTCCAAGGCCCAACGGGCGGGACAGGGCAGACGGGCGGCCAAGGCATGGTTGGCGTGGTCGCAAATTGGACCGATTACCGGGAGTTCAATTTCGATCGCGCGGTGTCGGATCTTCGGCCCAGCGAAATGGCCAGAGCCTCCGAGATCGCTGGCTATTTGGCTCAGAACCCTTCGCTCGAGATCGGCATCGACAGCTATGGGGACGGCCCCGGGTCTGATCAAGGCTATCGCGACCTGAGTAGCCGCCGGGCCGGTTCCGTGCGTGACGCCCTGATGCAGGCCGGGGTACCTGCTTACAAAATTCGCATGATCGCGTTGAATGATCCGCGCCGGCGAGGGGGCCAAGTTGAGGTCTTGATCAAGACGCGTGCATAACCTGCACTCAAAAATTCTTTCGCAGTCAAGAGCACTGGCCACCGCTGAGTTTCCCTTCGCACCATGCGTTGAGAAAACTTAGCGGTTCCGTGTAGCCCGTGGTCCTTGCGTCTCTGCGAGGAATCACCCTCCAGCCCCAGTGGGTGAGCTTCCATTTGCCAACCGACCGAGATCTGCTATCGGCGCTTCTCGCCCATTTCCTTACGTCGCGGCGACGGTCCGCTTTCTGATCGCAGAACGGGCGGTCAACCGGCGCAGCGAGAACGGGGCTTCATGCCCATTTCGGCCGTCGCCAATCATCATTGGCCTGCGGCGATAGCCGCCGTGGTGAATTCTCCTAAATACGATCTTAACTATCATCGAATACCCCTTTATTAATCAGGCAGAACTTGCGCAGGCCATCAATGAAACTCGTGGCTGTTCTAATCTATTGGGCGATTGTCGCAATCTGGCTGAGCGTTCTCGGTACTGTCGTCTTCTTTTATCTGCGTAACCAGCGTGCTTTTGGAACGACGCGGTTACTACTTGCTGTACTGGCGATCGATACGCTGCGCAATGTTGCGGAAAACACCTATTTCGGCCTCTATTTCGGCGGCCAGTACGGCTTTTTTTCGCCGGAGTTAGTGAGCATCCTTGGCCAACCAGTTCTCCTCGTCGTGCCAAAATTGCTCAATTTCTGCGCCGGGTGCCTTGTGCTCACCATCCTTCTTCTGCGCTGGCTTCCCGCAGCGGTTCGCGAGCGTCACAACGTTGAGCGCACGGTTGACGCACTGCGAGACCTAGCGACGCATGATGGGCTGACGGGGCTATATAATCGCAGTCATTTCTTATCGCTGGGAGAAGCCGAGTGGGAGCGTGCGCGCCGATATGAACGGCCGCTTTCGATGCTGATGATCGACATCGACCTGTTCAAGCTTATCAATGACCAACACGGACATGACGTTGGCGATCTTGTGATCCGCGAAGTCGCGGGTGCGTGTACGGCGAGCACACGGGGAGCCGATATAGTGGCTCGGCTCGGCGGGGAGGAATTCGCCATGCTGCTGCCCGAAACGCAAGGGGCGGACGCGCAACTCCTCGCCGAGCGGTTACGCAAGACGGTTGCCGATCTTTGCATCGTTCGGCAGGAAAGAGCGATCGCCGTGACGGTCAGCATTGGCGTCAGCGAGGCGCGCGATCTCGAAGCCCTGTCTGCTCTGATAAAGGCGGCGGATATAGCCCTCTATGAGGCTAAGCGCGGCGGACGCAACCGCGTGCGCCGATTCGACGAAGAGACCGTAATGGCCCTGGGGGCGAATTGATCGAGCCCCGATCTCCTTAGCCAACGATCGCGCGGCTCATTCCTCTAACGAACGTTTGCTTTGGTTTCATCGCTCTCGGTGCCCACCGCCGGGGTGGGGCAGAGGCCGGATGGTAGTGTTATCTCCGCCCCCAATTCGGCCCGGTCGCCAACCGACAGCGAGCATCGCACTCGCGGCACCGCATCCGTCGCTTCGAATCGACTGTCCTGAAGGCGGTTTGCGTTCGGCGATCGGCGATGCGCCGTATGTTCCGCGTTCGGCGCTATGCAGCCGCGCGGGCGTAGGCCGACGAATGACCGGTCTTCGCACGATGAAGGGACATTCGTTGTTCCTGCCGCGGTCTTCTGGTTATGCCCCATTTCGGCCATTGCCCAGCGCCAGCCGAAAGCTCTCAGCAAGGTATTGTCGATAGACGGAGCAGTGACGCGAACAACCCGGTACTCAAAATAGTATCGTCGTCTGTAGCGTCAGAGCCGTGCTTGCTCCGTGACTGGGACTTGCGCCAGGGTTCGGAACAAACGTGAGCACCGGCTGGACAAAGAGATTGTCGAGGATTTTTGCCTGATAATACGTGGCCAGGATGGTTTCGTCGCTGCGAAACCCGCGGCCCGGGTTGAGCCACGTCCATGCCAGCCCAATACCGACCGTATCCGACGGACGGTGGGGGATCAGCCCGAAACCCGTGGCGCCGACGCCGAAATACCGATGCGCAAGCAGCGTACGCGAATCATTGACGCCGAACTGATAAAAGCCGGAAACACCGGTCGCGTGGTCAGCCGAGCCGGTGTTCCACAATCGCTGGGAGCCGAAAGTATAGAACCCGTCCGCGCCGTTCTCGGTGATTTCCGTGTTGGGGATCTCGAGTTTTCCGGTACGACGCCATCCGCCGACAGCGACGCCTCCGGGCAAGGTTCCGGAATCCAGAACCCACGCATAGCCCGCCTCTGCGACGTAAAAATAGTTGCCGTTGAATAGCGGCCCGGCGGACAACCCGGTCTGCTGGTGCTCACCGCTGTCGTCATAGGCGCCGTATGAGAAATAAAGGCGTTCGGTCGGTGCGATGGTCGTCGTGATGCCATACGCTGAATTGTAGTAACCGGGCATAGCTCCTATCAGCGTCGTATTTTTGAAGGCGGGCGTGTAGATAAGGCCGGTTACTGACGGTATCTCAAGCGCCTGATCACGCGTCTGCACCGGACGCCCAACATTGTTGAAGTCATAGGTCGGAACCGATTTGCCGATGCGGATGACCAGCTTCTCGTCAAACAGCGATTGACGCCACCACAATTGATATAGCTCGCTGCGCACCAACGGGAATTGGCCTTGCAGGCCGTTATAGCCAGTCACCGTGCCGGCTTCCTCGTTGGTCGGCTGACCATTGAACTGAAGAAACTGTGCCCCGAACTGCGCCCCGGGAATGTTCGCCAATTTGGCGAAATCGAGATTCAGGTCTACCAGCAAAAGGCTGTTAAAGCTGGACTGAGCGGGCTTCTCGCCGCCAGTAAGCAAGACATTGGCGTTCCCAACCCACACGCCACCGACGCGAACGCCGGAATCGGGGTCGAGACCGAGGGCCGATCCGAGTTGGCCGGTGCCAGCCACGATGTTGACCGCGGCCAGGTTCCCACTGATGCCTTCGGGATCCGCAGGCGGTGGCATCGCCGCTGAGCCGGGCGATGCCGAGGCATCCGAATAGGATAATTCCGGCGGGTTCGCATCGCCTTGCTCTTCGGCTCTCACTGAAACCGATGATAGGGCCGCGGCGGCGACAAAAAATGCCAGGCGTTGCCCCATGCCGGTTCGAATCGTCGCGGGGATCCACAACTTGGTGCTGATTTTTTTGCAAAAATAGCCCATCGGATTTGCCTCGGTCGGCGTGAAACGTCAACTATCGATTGATAGAAATCCCCCTGAAGAGGTGTCACGCGACCAGAGCGTAGGGATCTGCCGGGCGGGCTAGATACCAGTTTAACTCGGCCAGCCGGTGCTTCTGCTGATCTTCGAACAATTGGACACTTTTGACCGGCGCAACCGGAGCGCAGGGAAGTCCTTTCTCAGATCACGGAGGAACCGGGTCGGTAGAGTACCCCCATTTCGGCGCCTATCGGTTTACGAGGCGTCTTTTGGTGCCACGATAGATGGGAGTGCGACACCTCACCATAAGCGCCAGAACACGAACAGTATTAGGCCATATAGCGCTACGACCAGGGCCGCTCCGGCGATGTCGGTCGACCTGGGATTGCTTCCCGTCGGCCCGAGCCACCAGGAAAAGCGCACGCTGGTCCACGGCACGAGATAGTTCAGCAGCACAACGCTTGCGACGTTGCCGATGAACAACGCAATCGGAAAGGGCAAGCCGACGCGACCGATCAGGAATGGCACCTGTACCAGAGCCCCGAACACAAAGACCACCGGGTACAGCATCAGAAGAACCAGCATGTTTTGCTTCCATGCGGGCGGGCGAGGCGTGCCGACCGCCGTCGGGAACCATTGGTCGAAGCCGGTCCGGGCAATGCGGGTATGGAAATTCTCGGTGAAGGCGGTTGCATCGCTAAGCAGGGCCTGCCGCACCGGCGAATCGAGCCAAGCCTGGAGGTTCGGCTCGGTGTCAAAGCGCACGATGGCGAGCCAATCATCCTGGATTCCAGGCACTGGCGGCTCGAAGCGGTAACCCTGGAAGCCTGAGGCCTTGGACTGAGCGGCGGCGATGCGCTGTTCCCAGCCGCGATAGGCAGCCTCCTGACCAGGCTTGATCCGGGTCGAGATTACGGCCGAGACCGGTGAAGGCACCACGCCGGCGCCCCCATCGTTGACGATATGGATATCGTCGCGGCCAAGCGTCATCGGTCCCGCGCTGACAATCCGTTCGAGGCGCCTTTCCGAATGGAGCCACGCCGTCGCGGCCTCGGCGTCAGTGAAACGCTGGAGGATGACCCAGTCGACCTGGGAGGGCGGGCTCGGTTTCATCACCGTTTCGGAGATAAAGCCCGGGAAAGCCGCGACAACGCTGCTGGTCTGTTCTTGCCATCGGGCGAATGCATCGGATTCCTCCGGTCGCACGCAAGTCTGCGTGACGATGGTGACGGGGCCCGCGGAGGCCGGCGATCTGCCGGCCGCCTGTTTGCTCATGGCGACACGGAGAGCTTGGCGAAGATGCGGTCAGGCGTGAACGGGAGATGCGGAAAGCGTATCCCGGTGGCATTGGCGAGCGCGTTGGCGATGGCCGGAGCGACGGGATTGATCGCGCACTCACCCTGCGACTTCGCCCCGAGCGGACCAATCGAATCGTAGGTGTCGGCAAAGTACACGTCTGTACGCGGCACGTCGGCGAAAGCCGGGATGCGGTAATTGCGCAGTGCCGGGTTCACCATAGTGCCGGCGTCGTCATAGACCATGTTCTCGATGAGCGCCCAGCCGAACCCCATGGCGACCGAGCCGTCGATCTGACCCCGGCACTGCGTCGGGTTGATCAGACGGCCGATATCGGCCGCGTGTACGCTGTGCAGGATGCGGATCTCGCCGGTCACGCGGTGCACCGCGAGGCGAATGCCCTGGACGTTGAAGGCCACCGTGCGCGGCGACAGATACGCACGGCGATGGGCCTCGAAACGTTGGCCAGCAGCGATGCCGGCGCAGTAGAGATCGGGTAGTGCAATGCGCTGCGCGTCGCAGACGACGGTTCCATCGTCGAGATGGCAGGCGGCGATGGCGGCTCCGGTATGCCGGCTGGCAAAATCGAGGATGTTGTCGCGCAACGCGGTGGCGGCCAGTCCTACTGCCTGGCCGGCGACGACGGTGCCGGTGCTGGCGAACGTGCCGGTGTCGTAGGGCGTCAGGTCGGTATCGGCGTTGATGATGTCGATCGCATTCGCGCGCGCGCCGAGGATCGAGGCGGCGATCTGTCGGTGCGAGGTCACCGATCCGTTGCCCATCTCGGTGGAGCCGACCGCGAGGTGGTAGGTGCCGTCGGCCAGCATTGCCATCCGCGCCCCGGAACGATGCTCGGTTGGCGGTCCGCAATCCAGCATCGCCAGCGCGATGCCCGTTCCTTCACGCCAATCGGCGCCGTCGGGCTTGGGGATGCCGCCCCCGGCGGTAAGCGCTCCTTCAACAAGGTTAAGGCATTGGTCGAGCCCATAGCTGCCAAACCCGATGTCTGAGGGGTCCTTCCATACCGACTCGATCCAATCGCCCGGGCGGACCATGTTTTTGCGGCGGATCGCAAACGGATCCATGCCGATCAGCTTTGCCAATTCGTCGATGGCGCATTCGATCGCGAAGGTCGACTGCGACGCGCCGTACCCGCGAAACCCACCACCCGGGACCATATTGGTGTAGACGGCGAATCCGATTGCCTTCTTGTTCCTGCAGCGATACGCGGTCAACGGGCTGCCGAGGGCGGCAGCGAGTGTCTCGCCGGCGTGACTGCCATAGGCGCCCGTGTTCGAGACCACATCGATCTGGATCGCGGTCAGGGTGCCGTCGAGCTTGGCGCCGAGCTTTACCCGGGTGGTCATCTGGTGTCGCGTGGAGGCGCCGATGAACTGCTCTTCGCGGGTGAACTCCCACACTACCGGCCGACCGGTCTTGAGCATCGCGAGCACGCAGAGATCCTCCGAGAGCATCTCCTGCTTGCCGCCGAACCCGCCGCCGACGCGCTCGGTAAAGACGTGGACGTCGCGCGCATTTAGGCCAAAGAGGTGGCACAGTTTCAGCTGCGCGATGAAAGGCGCTTGCGAGCTGGTGCGGACATGAATGCGGCCGTCATCGCCTCGCCAGGCGATGGAGCCGTGGGTCTCGAGGTGAACGTGCTGAACGCGCGAGGTGGAATAGGTCATCTCGTGGACGGCGTCAGCCTCGGCAAAGCCGTCCGCGACGCTGCCCACCTCTCCTCCTATATCGGCGTAGACGTTGCCTCGTTCCGGTCCTTCCTTGTCGTGCAGGATCGGCGCGCCGGGCGCCATCGCCGCGATCGGGTCGAACACGGCCGGGAGCACCTCGTAGGTGATATCGAGTAAGCCGCAAGCAGCCTCGGCGGCGGCCTCCGTCTCGGCGACAACCGCGGCGACGCGCTGACCGACAAACCGCGCGACATTGTCGAGCATGTAGGTGTCGTCCGGATCGACCAGATGGTCCTCATGCGTTGCCGTGCTGTAGAGCCGGCGGGGAACATCCTCCCAGGTGAAGACGGCGACCACACCCGGCACCGCCTCGGCCCGGGCACGATCGATGGCGACGATGCGCGCGTGCGCATGCGGCGAGCGTAGCACTTTGAGGTGCAACACGCCCTCGATGGCCACATCCATCGTGTAACGCGCTCGACCGGTGACGATCGCCTCGCTGAACGGGTTGGCGAGGCTGGCGCCGCAGGCCCGGCCGGCAACGTCGCGCTCGGTCGCGACAACGCCTAGGAATGCGTCGGCGATCGAGCGGTAGCCGGTACATCGGCAGAGATTGCCCTTGAGGGCATGCGGCAGGTCCGCCCGGCGCTCGTCGTCGAGCGCGGCGGCCGTCATGATCATGCCCGCGGCGCAGTATCCGCATTGAAATGCCTGCGCATCGAGAAAAGCTTGCTGCATTGGGTGAAGCTTGCCGTCTCGCGCGAGCCCTTCAATGGTGGTGACCACCCGCCCCGCCGCCCGAAACGCCGGCATCAGGCAGGAATGCACCGGCGTGCCGTCGAGCCAGACCGTACAGGCGCCGCAATCGCCTGCATCGCAGCCTTTCTTGACGCCGAAGACGCCGCGCTCGCGCAGAAATGTCCGCAGGCATTGTCCGGGCAGCGCCTCGGCGGAAAACAGATGGCCGTCGACGGTGTAGTGCGCCGGGTGGCTATCGTTGCCGTCAGTTAGGAACGCAAGCGTCTGTGCGTCGTTCATGCGCCCGCTCCGGATTGCGCCAGTTCGGCGCGGATTTGCTCCGCGAAATAGAAGGTGAGGTGGCGCTTATAAGGTGCCGACCCGTGGACATCGTCGAAATATCCGTCGGCGGGAATGAGCTTCTCGATCGCGCTCCGCAATTCGGCCGCGGACGGAGCAGCGGTGAAACGTAATTGCATCGGTTGCGGCGTTGTGGCGGTGATCGTGATCAGGAGGTCGTTGCCAAGGGTGCTTTGGGTGCCGACGATCAGCGCCGCCGAGCGCCCGAGATGGGTTAGGGAGGCGTGACGGAAGGCGAACCGCTTCGCCAGCGAGGCAGCGGGCAAGTGGATGCTGCGAAGCAGCTCTCCCGGCTGCAGGATATTGGCGTGGTTTCCGGTGACAAAGTCGATGCCGGCTACCTCGCGGGGCGCCGCGTCGCGCGGCCATAATGTGTAAATCCCGTCGAGCGCGACGGTCAGCGAGATCATCGCGCCGGCCGGCAGCGACATGCAAATATTCCCGCCGACAGTAGCCGCGTTCCAGATCTTGAACGACGCTAACAGCGAATTGCAGCACTCTCGCAGCAGCGGGGTCGCGCGCCATTCGGGCGGTCCGGCAAACCGGTACAACTCCGCGATGGGGCACGTAGCGGAGATGTCGAGCCCGGCGGACGAGGCTTGCAAAGCCGGCCACTGCAGCCGATCAAGATCGATCAGCGTGTCGGTGGCCTTTTGCGGCTCCGAAAACAGCCATGTCCCCCCGGCGAGCCAGGCATATCCGTCGCGCCAATGCGTGATCTCGTCCGCCGAGGCCGGACGCTTCAACTCGGTGATGGTGTTGAGGTTCATGATATTTGCTTCTGCTGGCCGACGAACCGGATTCGTCTCAGCGGTTCATTTGAGATCGGCGATCGACCCGGGACCCGGCCCCGGCGTGATCAGCGTCGGCCATTGGTTCGAGCCAAACGGCACCACCGGAGGCAGGAACGGCGTCATACCGCGTTTGGCGCTTTCAGCGATGATGGCGTCGCGCGCATCGCCGCCCATCAGCTCGTAATCCATCAGGTGATAGTTGCCAAAGAACAGCGCGCCGACCGAACGGTCGGCGATGATGCGGGTCAACGAATCCAGCATGTCTTCGGGCGTCGTGGTAAAGGAGATCGTCTCGATCAGCATCAGCCGGTTGTTGATCGCGTCCGGCCCGAAGAATTGCGCCAGGACGCTGAACAGGACATTGTTTTGCCGGGCGACGTAGATTGTGTTGCTGGCCGCATAGGTCTCCGACCAGCTGTCGCCAAGCATCTTCTTCCAGTCCGCCAGTACGCCCATCCAGTGATCGACCTGGGTCGTTGCGGCCCAGGTCACCTCCTTTTTGAGGAAAGGGGCCTGTTTTTTTGAAAATTGCTCCAGCGCCGCGAAAGAGATGACCCCCTCCGACGCACAATCGTCCATGAATGCGATGTTGTTTTGCAGAATGATGCGGTTGTTATCGCGCCACTCCGGTTGCATCGAGGTCGCATCCAGGCCGTCGAGAGCGGACTGCATACGGCTGCGATAGGCGAGCAGCGCCCCGCGCCAGGACTGGTCGGTGGGGTTGTCGAGATAGGGTCCCACCACCTCGGCCAGCGCCATCGTGCTGTGGCCGACGGATTTCAGCAATTGGTAGACGACCGGCACCGAGGGCGCATCGAGCGGCGCCTGGCCGGGCCGATAGAGAATGAGGTGTCCGCCGGCTCCGGAAAACAGCCCGAGGATGACCGGATGCTGCTTGAGGATGCTGCCTCGGAAGATGGCGGCGGCATCGCCGTACAGCTCGAACATGCCGGCATTCAGCGCCAACACGTTCTTAGTCGCAGTGTCGGAGGCACTGGCCGAGGTGTGACCGCTGATCGGCTGCATGTAGGACGGCAGATCGGCGGCTTGGGCCGCAGCGCCCGTGGCGCACATCGCCATCGCGACGGCGCGAACGCGGCGCCTTAGGAACAAATCTGGCATGGCCTATATCCCGGGAGCGATACCGCCTGAACGGTTGACGCCGCTCCGGACGCTTTGCCGCCTCAGTCAGCTTTTAAGTCTCGCCGAGGTTTAGGCGATACTCGACCCGGCACAAGGTTCGGAATCTACGCAGTAGTGAAGGGAGTAAAAAAAGTTCCCCGGAATCGCTGCTGCGCCAGCGGGTGTGTCCGCCGTACAACGAATGACCGCTGACGGCGCTTCTCGCCCATTTCCTTACGTCGCGGCGACGGTCCGCTTTCTGATCGCAGAACGGGGGGTCAACCGGCGCAGCGAGAACGGGGCTTCATGCCCCTTAACGGACTCTCGAAACTATCCAGCGCCCTACCGCGACGGGGTTATTCGATGACCTCGGCGGCCTGAGCCAGTAGCAGCGGCGGCAACGAGAGCCCGAGCGACTTTGCGGTCTTGAGGTTGATGACCAGTTCGAACTTGGTCGGCTGCTCGATCGGCAGGTCGCCCGGCGTGGCGCCCTTGAGGATGCGGTCGACATAGCTGGCGAGGCGGCGGCTGGCGTCGAAAATTCTGGTGCCGTAGGTGGCGAGAAGTCCGGCCTCGGCGAATTCGCGATTGCCGCCGATCGTGGGCAGCCCGACGGTCGCGATCTCCGCGGCCTTCGACACGAAGTAGGCGTCGTTGTCGACGATCAGCCCGTCGGGCTTGGCGGCCTTGATCGTCGCCAGCAGCGACGGGAGTTCGGCTATCTCGCGGTTCGCGTAGTCGTCGACCGAAAGTCCGGGAGCGACCTGGCCGGCAACCGCCCGCAAATGGCTCAATCTGTCGCCGGAAGTGGGCGAATCGGAGCGGTGCAGCATCCCGACGCGTCGCGCCTGAGGCACGATTTCGACCAGCAGCTCGAGCCATTTTCCGATAATCTCGGGGTCCGTCCAAACGGTCGTGCCAGTGATGTTGCCGCCCGGCCGGGCAAGGCTGGCCGCAAATCCCATCGCCACCAGATCGCCCGTGAGCGCGACGATCGGGATTGTGCGTGTCAACTTTCCGACGACGTAGATTCCCGGGCCAAAGGCGACGATCATATCCGGCTGTGCGGCGACAGCGACCGCCGAAAGCTCGGCGAGCCGGGCCTCATCATTGTTCCCGTAATCGTAATCGACCCGGACGTTGCGGCCTTCCTCGTACCCGAAATCGCGCAGACCGGCCTGAAATCCCTTGATGGTCTCGCCACCGTTCTCCGCCGTCCCGAACCAGAGAACGATGACATGCGGCGGCCAGCTGCCCGCGCACGCCAAGCGGGACGCGCAAAGGAGCGCGCTCGCGAGCGTCATCCCGAATTCTCGCCGCCTCATTCGAGACCCAGTCTTTACGACGCTTTGAATGTACTCATCGACGACTGATTAGCCGCAGCCTACCACACAAATCACCGCGTTGTCGGGAGCAGAGGCGTCCGCTATCGGCGCATCCTCGACACTCAGCTACGTTCGCCCAAACAACCGCTGTCGTTACGCATAGCGGTCATTGGTCCGGCGTTCGCGATGAGGCGCCTGTGCGCCGACAGCGGACCTTCCTTCTAGAGCGAGAAAACCTCGAAAAGCGCTAAATTCGCTGCCGTTCAGGCATCAACACGGTCGCTCGGTTAAGTCAGCACCACGATTTTCCCGCCGGCTGTGTTCGCGTCCATCGTGCGGTGCGCCTCGACGATCTCGTCCAGATGAAAGACGCGGCCGATCTGCACCTTGAGCGAGCCGGCAGCGATCTGGTCGACCAGCTCCTGGAGCGGGGTACGCATGAAGTCGGCCGGTCCACCGTCATAGCTCGTCAGGCAGACGCCCGTTGGGATGGCTTCCATCGGCGCGAAATTGGCGATCGTCCATTTATTGCCGACAATGCCGGTCATGCAGACGATGCCCGGCTCCTTCGCGCAGCGCAGCGAATCTTCGAGCGTGGTGGTGCCGATCAGTTCGAGAACCTTGTCAGCGCCGCCATCCAATTCGGTCTTGACCTGCGGCGCGATCGTCCCGCTATCGATAAAGACCCGCTCCGCACCCGCGTTCCGCAACATTTCGCCCCGATCGGCCCGCCGCGACGTCGCTGCGACGACCGCGCCATGCGCCTTGGCGATCGCCGCTGCGGCAAGGCCGACCGACGTCGTCCCACCCCGGATCAACAGGCTTTCGCCCTTGGCGAGGCGCAGCGAACGGAACAGCGAGCCCCATGACGTCTGCAGCACTTCCGGCACCGCGCCCAGGATCGCCCACGGCAGCCGGGTCTTGAACGATTGCACCTGCGTCGCGGGGGCACAGGTATATTCGGCATAGCCTCCGTCGAAGACACGCCCCATGCCACCCATTGTCGTGGCCACGATATCGCCTGGGGCAAACTCGCCGCCAGGCGCTTCTTCGACAAGGCCGACTGCCTCGATGCCGAGGACGCGCGGAAATTTAACATCCGGCGACAGACCCTGACGTGTGAACAACTCTGACCGGTTGAGGCCAAAGGCCTTGATCCGGATGAGGACCCAGCCCGTCTTCGGGGTTGGAACCGGCAGGCTCTCGAGCTTGAGGACCTCCGGCCCTCCCGGCTCACGAATAACAACAGCCGGGAATTATATACTTTACTCCCTACGCGCCAATTTCTCGAAAAATGAATAGTGGAGTTACTCCGAATGAATCAGCTGGGCGACCAAGTAATTGCCTCGTAAGGGGCGAAAACGCCTGTAGGATTATCAAAAGTTGTTTAAACGGATTGGGAGGTAGCTGCTCATTGATAATCTTAGCTGCTCTAATTTATTAGCGTCTTCGCTATCGGGAATCCCATCTAAAATACAAGCAGATGTAGGAGATGTACCGGTCGCTCGTCGATGCTCTCGGAGTGCGGAAAGAGGCTGCCGAGTAGCCTAACGTCTCGGACTGAGGACGCTGGCGCGCAGTCCAAACCGGCGTATAAACGGTGCTCGAACGGTGTTTTTATCAATGGCGACTCTGCGGAGTCGCCATTTTTTCTCAATAACGCATTGATCTAATTGGTGAGCCCGTCGGGATTCGAACCCGAGACCTACTGATTAAAAGTCAGTTGCTCTACCGGCTGAGCTACGGGCTCTTTCGAAGACTTAGGCGACTTGTGGTTTCCCTTGGCTCTCTGTTGGCTCGAGAAGCGATTTCTATCGCCGCCTCCTGAGCGCGCGCGGAGCATACGCGCGAGCGGCGTTTTTGGCTACCCGGCCAGGGCCGCTTCCCATTGGTGCGATGCGGGATCGCCGTCAGGCGCGAACCGGGGGCGCCGCCATATTCTCCGCTGTCAAGACCGCCTGCGCCGCCTTCGGCGGCGGCCTATGGGGTGTCCGATCGCAGCCAGACGGTCATGCCGGGCTGCAAGCCAGCGGGTGGCGAGCTTGCCGGATCGAAGCGGAGGAGAAACGTGTTCAAATCATGGTCGCCGACGACTCGTGCTGCGCGCCACGTCGCGAATTCGCCGCGCGGGAGGATCTCGGTGACGCGAGCCTCGACACGGTTGTTGCCATCCGCCGCTGTCAGTTCGACGCCCGATCCGATCCGCAGGTCGCCAAACTGGTCTTCGCGCATGTTGACGCTGGCCCAGAGACGGCCGGCGGCTTCGAGCGTCATGACCGGCTGGCCGGGAATTATCGCTTCCCCGGGCTCGGCGACGATCAGCGCGACCGTACCGTCGGCAGGCGCGCGAATTCGCAGTTTGGCGACGCGGGCGGCGATCACTGAGGCCGATGCTTCGGCATTTTTCACTTTGGCGTCGGCGATGGCTAATTCTTCGCGGGTCGGCCCCAGATGCGCTGCCTGGTAGGTTTCCTCGGCGGTCGTCAGTTTTGCGCGTGCCGTACCGACATCAGCGATTGCCTCATCGAGGTCCTGGTGCGAAGCAAACCCGTCGGCCGCGAGCTGGGATTTTCGCGCGAATTGCTGGTTGGCGTACAGCAGATTGGCCTTTGCCACGTCGATCTCGCGCTGAAGCATACCGACTTGCTCCTCGCGAACTCCCGCGTAAACCCGATCACGAGCGGCCCGCGCTTCGTCGATCTGTGCGTTGGCCAACACCAGCGCGGCTTTCAGCTCGGGATTGTTCAGTTCGACGAGGTCATCACCTTGGTGTACGTGCTGGCCCTTCGACACGAGAAAGCGCGTGAGGCGTCCGCTGGTCTCGGGCGCGATCTTGATCTCCGTCGCGTGGACCAGCCCCGGAGCGCTTGGCGCGACAACCCCGGAACCCATGATCAGAAACAACAAGATCCCACCGGCGCCCAGGAGCGCGACGATCGCGGCGATGGTATGGGTGTGGCGGCCCATTTTAAGAGGCATAGACTGGGCGTGTCATGGCCCGATACCGGGCTGACGCCGCGACGGCGATCGCGAAATAGATGGCGGCCAGCAGCCACAGGTAAAGCCAGTCGGCGCCCACCTCGGCGAGTGAAGCGCCCATCTGGTTGATCCGCACCAGCCCGTCGATCGCCGACTCGCTCGGAAAGATGCGCCGGAGGTGGTCGAGAAGCGGTGGTATCATCTCGCGCGGCCAGGAAACCCCGACCAGGAAAAATTGCGGCAGGGTGGTCGCGATAAAGACGAGGATAGCCGTCTCTCGATGCTTGAATAAGCGACCGACGGCCTGGCCCATCATGCTCGTGGCGAGAATAAAGGGCAGGGCGAAGAACGCCATGTCGGCGAGCCGGCCGAGCGTGGAAAACCCATAGATCCGCGGCAGGATGACGAGAAACAGGGCAAGCGCCGGGATGTAGATGCTCACATGGGCCAATGCCCGGCCGAGCAACGTAATTGCGGCGCTCGTTGCATTTCTGGCCGGGCCGCTTTGCATGAGGCCGAGGCCGGTCAGCATTGCCGATCCGATCAGCAATGTCTGCTGGATGATCAGCACGAAGGCAGCGGGAACCACATAGCTCGCGTAACCGCCGGTGGGATTGTAGAGCGGCTCTGTCGTCAGCTCGACGGGGCTGAGCACCGCCAATGCAGTCTTAACCGCCGCCCCTTCAGGCCGATTGCCGAGCAAGGCGTCCGCCACGTTCGTGTCGGCGGCAGCTTCAAGAATCCCCTGCAAGGCGCGATTGAACAGGATGAAATAGGCGGAATCGACATAGGCGGGTAGGCGAGCCGGATTTCCCTTGAGAATTTCGCGTTCGGTGTCGGGCGGGATCTCGACGATGGCAAAGACCTTGCGCGCAAACAGCGCCTGTTGAGCGACGTCGAGCGCCGGCGCGCGAACCGCGACTGAGATGGCCTCATCGGCGTCAAGCGTTTGAATAAAGCGGCGACTGAGCGCGGTATGGTCATCATCGACGACGGCTATCGGAATCTTGCGAACGAGTTGCCCGAGATAAGGCTGCGGGTAAAACACGCCATAAAACACCGGAGCGATGATCAGCATGCTGAAGACGGCGCGATCGGCGATCACGCGGCGCCATTCGCCGAGAAAAGCACGCCCCAGGCTGGGGTCGGGGCCATCCGTCGGCAACGGCTCCTCCTCTTCCCGGCGATCCGGCGGGAGGGAGCGCAAGCGCGCCCACGCTAGCGTAAATAGGATGAGCGTCATGCCAGCCAGGATCGCGAAGGGCAATGCCGAGACTTGCACGGGCGAGCCGCGCGCCGCCTGATCGGTCAAAATCTCCTGATACCAGCGCAGCGGCAGCAGGGCGCCCCAACCGCGGGCGAAGCCGTTCATCGCCAGCACCGGCAGCCCGATACCGGCGAAGCCGAAAGCCGGTGAGGTGATGATCGCGGTCAGGCTCAACCCGACGGGAAGATCGCGCACGAGCACTTGCAGCAGCGCGGCCAGCGACTGGTAGGCCCCAATGAAGAGCGCCGCTGACACCACAATCATAAAAATCGAACCGCGATAGGGAAGCTCGAACCCGGCATGGAGGATCAGCGCATCGATCGCGAGAAGCACGAAAAACACCGCGAATAACGGCAGCATCTTGCCGGTAAGGGCGACCAGCGCGCTGCCCCCCGCGCAACGCAACCAGACCCGCCGGCTGCGGCGGGAGAACTCGGTTCCGACCGCGTAACCGGTCGCGATCGCGATGATCACGTGGAGGGTGGTCGGCATCACGGCGCGTAGCAGGAAAGCGGCGTAATTGACCGCTGGATTGGTCAGGACATACTCCTCGACGACGATGGGGCCGGCGCCGACCGGTTGCAGCCGCACCTCGTGCAAGGGCGCGATATGCGCCGTCGCCGCGGAGATCGCGTCGCTCAATCCTTTCGCCGCGATGTTGCCGGGCGTGAAATACTGCGTGTTGTAGAAGGCGATGATTTGCGGTCGGCGTCCCGCCAAGAGGTCTTGCTCAAACTGCGAAGGTATATAGACCGCCGCGATGGCTTCGCCGGAACGGATCGCTTGGGTAGCGATCGTCAGACTGTCACCGCGCTGAGTGACGCGCAGTCCGGGGGCCGCCGCGATCTCTTGAATAATGTTGTTCGAGGTCGCGGAGCGGTCGCTGTCGACAACCACGACATCGAGCCCACGCACGACCGCGCTGCTGAATGTCCAAGCGAGGATCGCAAAGGAGATCAGCGGGACCGCGACAAGCAAAAACAGGCCGGCAGGGTCGCGACGAAAGAACCGGATCTCGCGCGCTGCGACCAACAGGAGGCTCGGGCGCGCCGGACGTCTCACGATGAGCGCCTTGTCCAATCGGTGTAGACGCTCATTCCGGGCCGCAAACCGTCGGTTTTTTCAACCGGATAGGCGCGGATGACAAAGGTTCGCAGGTCGAAATCGCCGGTGGCGCGCGTTGCTCGCCAACCCGCGTATTCACCCTTTGTCGCGATTACTTTGATTTCGGCCATGATCAGTCGGTCTCCCAGCGCTGGAATGCGGACCGCCAACCGGTCGCCGATTTTGAGACCGGCCATCAGGTCTTCGCGCAGCGAAAACCCCAGCCAAGTGTCATTCAAATCCACCAATGACAGAAGCGGAACACCGGGGATGACGACCTCGCCCTCCTCAACGGGGATCTGATAAACCTGCGATGCAACCGGTGCGGTGATCGTCAGTTGATCCACCAATGCCTTGATCGTTTCGATTTTTGCGACGGCCTTACCGACATTCGCCTCGGCAATCTCGTGTTCCTCGCGGGTGAAACCGCTCACCGCCTCCTGATAGGCGAGGTTCGCTTGATCGAGCCGTTTTTGCGCCAACGTCAGAGCGTCGGAATCCTGGTCGAGCTTTGATTGCGGCGCAAATTTGTCGGCGGCGAGCTGCCGGGTGCGCCCATAGGTCTGCTGCGCGAGCGTGAGGTCGGCAGCAGCCCGGTCGATCTCGGCTTTGCGTTCGGCGACGATCTCGGCACGCGTGCCGACATTGATGCGCGCCAGTTCGGCGTCGGCGACGATTTTTTCAGCCTCGGCTTCGTGAAGCTCGGCCACCAACTCGGGATTGTCGATGACCAACAGGTTGGCGCCGGCGGCCACATTCTGTCCGCGCGCCACGGCAATTTTTAAGAGCCGACCCGAGACTCGGGCCGCGATGTCGATGCGCGTGCTTTCCACTTCGCCTTGCACCAGCAAGGGCTGGGGACGGGCCAGATACCAGATGGCCAACCCGATGATGGAGAGAAACACGACCCCGGCGACGATCGCGCGCGGATTGAGGCGTCGAGCCGGGGATGACGAAGGGCCTTTGACCTCGGGCACCGTTTGGCCCGGGTTTGTCGGCACGGTCATTGTGCGCTCGCTATGCTGTACAAGCGATGAATTCGTTCGGAGAACCAAGTCGTCAAACCGCTTGTCGGCACGCTGTTGTCCAATTCGCTCGCGGCAGTGGAGCGCCCCGCCGCCTGGCGTCGGGCGAGCGCGCGGCTGAGCTCTTGCGCGACCTGCGGTCGGGCTTCGAAAATTGGCGCAAGGTCTGATTTTGCAAGTTCGTAGACTATGACAGGCGTGAGCGCCGTGATCGTGGAAGTGCTTGCCGCATCGGTCAGCAACCCGATTTCACCGTAATGATCCCCTGGTCCAAGCCGGAACAGCTCGGTATCACCCGTTTTATCGTGGCGGGTATAGGAAACCACACCGCCGCCAATGATAAAAAGCGACTGCAGCACCGTTCCGGGTTCGAGCAAGACCTCGCCCTGGTCATACGATCGTTGTCGCAGCTTCGCGGCGATGGCGGCTCGCTCGGCAAGGGTTAACGCCGAGAAAATCGTGACCAATCCCAACACGATCTCGGGTTGCGATTTCGCTTCATCTCCCCGATTGAGCGCAGCCTGGGATGACGCCAGATCGACGCCGGCGGCCGCCAAGTGCCGTAAGATCGAGTCGAACAATTCATTCTGAGCCCGTGTCGTCGACGCCAGCTCCGCGACGAAGAATGTCGCCTCAAACTCGATGTAGGTGGCGTTCACGGTTTTCACCGCCACGAGAGGCGCAGGCGACGACACGATCAAGCGACAATTGAGCATGGCGTTCTCGAGGATCTCGATGCCCGCCAGCGGCAGCGTCCGGTTGGCGAGTTGGACGGTGATTGCCGTGCCATGCACGCCGGAGGGAGAGCTGACGTTGACGATCTTTGATTTGGCGACCGTGCTGTTGGGTACGATAGCGAGATCCCGCCTGCCCGTGAGAACGTGGGTGGCACGCCAATTCATCTCGATAACGCGGCCCTCCGTCCCACCTTCGAGATTGATCCAGTCGCCTGGCCGATACGGCCGGCTGAAATTGAGCACAATGCCGGAAAACACGTCGCTCAAGGTGCTTTGGAGCGCCAAGCCGAGAATGATGGCGATGACGCCCGAGGTCGCGAGCAATCCTTGAATCCGCAGATCAAAGACGTAGGCGACAATCGCGAAGAGGGCCGCGAGGTAAATGAGCCCGGCTATCAGCTCGCGAAGCAGCTTGGCTTCGCGCGGCCGGCGCTCGACGATCACGAAGGCGCGCAGGAACCCGACCAGGAACCACGCCGTCCAGAGCCACCACGCGACTTTTAAGACCGCGTGTACGGCATCACGAAAGGGTGAGCCGGTGAGTTGCAGCGGTTGATACGGCACGATGTCGCTGCGCAGCAGAACGACCGTGAGAAGTACGAGAAGGATCACTCGCACGATCGCCCGCCGCAGCGGGTATCTCTTAAACACCAGATGGGAAGTGAGCGCTCCTATGAAGAAGAGGCCAGGAGCAATGACAAGCGGGTCACGCGCGATCGCTCCAATGAGATCTGACAAAGACACCATCCAGGTACTCTCCCGCGCCTTGCTCAGGCTGCCAACCGGGGTTTGCCTGCCCTTTTCTTTCAGCGCAAGTTATGGAGCGTCAATCAACGGAGGTCGGCTTTGGGTCAATCTGGGCCGACCATCGAGAATTTCTATCGAGCGCACCCAAAGCGGCTACAATCCCGCACATGCTCGACAAGCTCAACTATCTCATCGCGCTGGCGCAGGAGCAGCATTTCGGTCATGCGGCCGAGGCGTGCGGCGTAACCCAGCCGACACTTTCGGCCGGCATCAAGCAGCTTGAGGACATCCTCGGCGTGCTGTTGGTGCAGCGTGGGTCGCGCTTTATCGCCTTCACGCCGGAGGGCCAGCGCACGCTCGAATGGGCGCGGCGGATCGTCGGCGATGAGCGCACCTTGCGCCAGGAAATGCGCGCGCTAAAAAAAGGGCTTGCCGGGCACATCAACATCGCCGCGGTGCCGACCGCGCTGGCGATGGTCGCGAGCCTGACGACCCCGTACCGCGCGCGTCACCCGGACGTGTCTTTCACGGTGTGGTCGCGCAACTCGATCGAGATATTGGGTCTGCTGGAGAATTTGGAGATCGACGCCGGGCTGACCTATCTCGACAACGAGCCGGTCGGTCGCGTGCGCACCGTGCCCCTCTACCACGAGCACTACCAGCTCCTGACCGCAGCGGACGGGCCGCTCGGCAACCGCCAGTCGGTGACTTGGGAAGAGGTTGGGCAAATCCCGCTCTGCCTGCTGACCCCCGACATGCAGAACCGGCGGATTATCGACCGATATCTTCGGTCGGGGGGCGCCGAACCGGCGCCGACGCTCGAATCCGACTCGATGCTTGTGCTGTTCTCGCATGTCCGCACCGGACGCTGGGCCAGCGTGATGCCGGCGCGCCTCGCCGAAACGCTGGGACTCACCGAGACAATCCACAGCATCCCGATCACTGGCGGCGATCCGTATCCAACCATTGGCCTCGTTGTGCCGCACCGCGATCCGATGACGCCGCTGACCGCGGCGCTTGTCGCCGAGGCGCGGCGGCTGGCGCCGCTGTTGGACGATCTCGAGGAACGATAGAAAATTTCTATCGTGGCACGGAACCGCTTTATTGATCCGCGGCTGCTTCGTTCCCATCCTCTCGCGCTGATTAGAGGAATGCGATGCCCACCCGCACGGCTTGGAACCGCGAGCGTGCCGAGGAGATCATCGCGGCGCATCGGTATCTTGACGGTGCGGCGCTGCCGACGCTGCATGCCTTGCAGGATGAGTTCGGTTACATCGATCGCGAGGCGATACCTCTCCTTGCCGCGGCGCTGAACCTATCGCGCGCCGAGGTCCACGGGGTCGTCACCTTCTACCACGATTTCCGCGAGGCGCCGCCCGGCCAGCATGTGCTGAAACTGTGCCGCGCCGAGGCGTGTCAGTCGATGGGCGCCGACGCGCTGGCCGACTCCGCGCGCGACAAATTGCGCGTCGGCTGGCACGAGACGACGCCCGACGGTCGCGTGACCTTGGAGCCGGTGTTTTGCCTGGGGCTGTGCGCCTGTGCGCCGGCGGCGATGCTCGACGGCAGGGTGTTCGGCGCGCTCGACGAGGCGCGGTTGCAAAATTTGATCGAGCAGGCGAGGCAGCCATGACCCGTCCGCGGATTTTTGTGCCGCGCGATGCCGGCGCCCTGGCGCTCGGCTCGGACGCGGTCGAACGCGCGATAATCGCCGCAGAACGCAAGCGCGGGCTCGATATCGAGATCGTCCGCACCGGATCGCGCGGGCTGTTCTGGTTCGAGCCGATGATCGAGGTCGCGACCGCCGCCGGCCGCATCGCCTATGGGCCGGTCAAGCCCGAGGATGTCGAAGCGCTGTTTGACGCCGGGATGCTCGAAGGCGGGACGCATGCGCTGTACCTCGGCCGACCGGAGGAAATCCCATTTCTGAAGCGCCAGACGCGGTTCACTTTTGCCCGTTGCGGCATCATAGACCGGCTGTCGCTCGCCGATTACCGCGTGCATGGCGGGATGCGTGGGCTGGAGCGTGCGCTGTCGCTCGGCTCGGCGGCGACGATCGAGGAAGTCACGAAATCCGGGCTGCGCGGTCGTGGCGGCGCCGGGTTTCCGACCGGCATCAAGTGGAAGACGACTGCCGACGCGCGGTCGGCGCAGAAATACATCGTCTGCAACGCCGACGAAGGCGATAGCGGCACCTATGCGGACCGCATGATCCTGGAAGGCGACCCGTTCGTGCTGATCGAGGGCATGGCGATCGCCGGGATTGCCGCCGGTGCGACCAAAGGCTTTGTCTATATCCGCTCTGAATACCCGCACGGCATCGAGATTTTTGGCCGTGCCATCGAGATCGCGCGCAGCGAAGGCGTGCTTGGCGCCGGCATCCTCGGGTCGGCGCATGATTTCGACATCGAGATTAGGGCTGGCGCCGGCGCTTATGTCTGCGGCGAGGAAACGGCGCTGCTCGACAGCCTTGAAGGCAAGCGCGGGCAGGTGAGGGCAAAACCCCCCCTGCCGGCGCATCACGGCGCGTTCGGTCAGCCGACCGTGGTCAACAATGTGATTTCGCTGGCCACGGTACCGGCGATCATGGCCGATGGGGCCGATGCCTATCGCGATCTCGGCTATGGCCGCTCGCGCGGCACGATGCCGATCCAACTCGCCGGCAACGTCAAGTATCGCGGGCTGTTCGAAGCGGCGTTCGGCCTGAGCCTCGGCGAGTTGATCGACGATATCGGCGGCGGCACGGCGAGCGGCCGGCCGGTGCGCGCGGTGCAGGTTGGCGGGCCGCTTGGCGCCTTTTTCCCGCGCGCCCTCTTTGACACGCCGTTTGATTACGAGGCGTTCGCGGCCAAGAACGGGCTGATCGGCCATGGCGGTGTCGTGGTGTTTGACGACACGGTCGATATGGCGCGAATGGCGCGCTTTGCGATGGAGTTCTGCTCGATCGAAAGCTGCGGCAAGTGCACGCCCTGCCGCATCGGTTCGACCCGCGGCGTCGAGGTCATCGACCGCATCGTCCGCGGCGAACGCCGCGCCGAGAACCTCGTCCTGTTGCAGGAGTTGTGCGAGACGATGCGCTTCGGCTCGCTCTGCGCGCTCGGCGGCTTCGTCCCGTTCCCGGTGACCAGCGCGCTCACCCATTTCCCCGAAGATTTCGGCGGCGCTCCGGTCAGCGCCGCGGCGGCTTAGTAATGGCAAGAAGTCGAATTTTGATTTCGTCACCGCCCGCGAAAGCGGGGGGCCAGGGTGATCGGTGTGTCGCCTGCCCTGGATTCCCGTCTTCGCGGGAATGACGACATAGCGAGGTAGCGACCCATGTCTTTGATCCACGAAATCGATTACGGCACGCCCGCTTCCAAATCCGAGAAGCAGGTTTCGCTGGAGATCGACGGGTTCAAGGTCACCGTGCCAGAAGGCACCTCGATCATGCGGGCGGCGATGGAGCTCGGCATCAAGGTGCCAAAGCTGTGCGCCTACGACATGGTGGACAGTTTCGGCTCGTGCCGGCTCTGCCTGGTCGAGATCGAGGGACGCAACGGCCTGCCGGCCTCATGCACGACGCCGGTCGCCGAAGGCATCAAGGTCACGACGCAAAACCAGCGTCTCGGCCGCATTCGGCGTAATGTCATGGAGCTCTACATCTCCGACCATCCGCTCGATTGCCTGACCTGCGCCGCCAACGGCAATTGCGAGCTGCAGGATATGGCCGGCGCGGTGGGCTTGCGCGAAGTGCGCTACGGCTACGAAGGCAAAAACCATCTCGGTCAGGAAAAGGACGCGTCGAACCCGTATTTCACCTTCGACCCGTCAAAATGCATCGTCTGCTCCCGCTGCGTGCGCGCTTGCGAGGAGGTGCAAGGCACCTTCGCGCTGACGATCGACGGCAGCGGTTTTGCCAGCCACGTCGCGGCCGGCATGGACGAGGGTTTCCTCGCCTCGGAATGCGTGTCGTGCGGCGCCTGCGTACAGGCCTGCCCGACCGCGACCTTGATGGAAAAATCGGTCATCGAGGTCGGCCAGCCCGAGCACTCGAAGGTCACGATCTGCGCCTATTGCGGAGTCGGCTGCAGCTTCAAGGCCGAGATGCGCGGCAACGAAGTCGTGCGCATGGTTCCCTACAAGGACGGCAAGGCCAATCACGGGCATAGCTGCGTCAAGGGCCGCTTCGCGTGGGGCTATACCAACCACAAGGAACGCATCCTCAAGCCGATGATCCGCGAGAAGATCACCGATCCGTGGCGCGAGGTGTCTTGGGAAGAGGCGCTCGGCCGGGTTGCCTCCGAGTTTCACCGCATCCAGAGTGAGCACGGCGTCAGCGCGATTGGTGGCATCACCTCGTCGCGCTGCACCGCCGAGGAAACCTATCTGGTTCAGAAACTGATCCGCTCCGTATTCGGCAACAACAATGTCGATACCTGCGCCCGGGTTTGCCATTCGCCGACCGGCTACGGCCTCAGCAAGACCTTCGGTACCTCGGCCGGGACCCAGGATTTCGATTCGGTCGAAGACGTCGATGTGTTCATGGTGATCGGCGCCAACCCGACCGACGCGCATCCGGTGTTCGGCTCGCGCATGAAGAAACGGCTGCGCCAGGGCGCGAAGCTGATCGTCGTCGACCCGCGCCGCATCGATCTGGTGCGCTCGCCGCACATCCAGGCGCAGTATCATCTGCCGCTGATGCCCGGCACCAATGTCGCGATGCTGACCGCGCTGGCGCATGTCATCGTTACCGAGGGGCTGGTCAACGAGGAATACGTTCGCGAGCGCTGCGAACTCGACGCCTTCGCCGATTGGGCGGAATTCGTCAGCCGGCCCGAGAACAGCCCGGAAGCGGTGGAGCAATACACCAGGGTGCCGGCCGCCGACATCCGCGCCGCGGCACGCCTTTATGCGACCGGCGGCAAGGCGGCGATCTATTACGGGCTCGGCGTCACCGAACACAGCCAGGGCACGACCACCGTCATCGCGATGGCCAATCTGGCGATGGCGACCGGCAATGTCGGCGAGCGTGGCATGGGGGTGAACCCGCTGCGCGGCCAGAACAATGTGCAGGGCGCTTGCGACATGGGCTCGTTTCCGCACGAATTGCCCGGCTATCGCCATATCTCGGACGTGGCGACCCGCGCGCTCTTCGAAAAGGATTGGGGCGTGCCGCTCTATGACGAGCCGGGATTGCGCATTCCCAACATGCTCGATGCCGCGGTCGACGGCTCATTCCGCGGCATCTACATCGAGGGGGAGGACATCCTGCAATCCGACCCCGACACGCATCACGTCGCGCGCGGCCTGGAGGCGATGGAATGTGTTGTCGTCCAGGATCTTTTCCTGAACGAGACCGCCAACTACGCACACATCTTCCTGCCCGGCTCGACCTTCCTCGAAAAGGACGGGACATTTATCAATGCCGAGCGTCGTATCGGCCGGGTACACAAGGTCACGCCGCCGAAAAACGGCATGGCGGACTGGGAAATCACCATGGCGATCGCCAAGGCGATGGGCCGGGAATGGAACTATACCCATCCCTCCGAAATCATGGACGAGATCGCCCGGCTGACCCCAACTTTCGCCGGCGTGTCGTATCAAAAGCTCGACGAGATGGGCTCGGTGCAATGGCCATGCAATGCGAAGGCGCCCGAGGGTACGCCGATCATGCATATCGGCGATTTTGTCCGCGGCAAGGGCAACTTCATGATCACCGAATACGTGCCGACCGACGAGCGCACCGGCCCGCGTTTCCCGCTGCTGCTGACCACCGGCCGCATTCTCAGCCAATACAATGTCGGCGCGCAGACACGGCGTACCGACAACACTGTCTGGCATCAGGAAGACCGGCTCGAAATCCACCCGCATGATGCCGAGCAACGCGGCATCCGGGACGGCGATTGGGTGCGGCTCGCGAGCCGGTCGGGGGAGACCAGCCTGCGCGCCAAGATCTCCGACCGGGTCGCGCCGGGCGTGGTCTACACAACCTTCCACCACCCGGACACCCAGGCCAATGTCATCACCACCGATTATTCGGACTGGGCGACCAACTGCCCCGAATACAAGGTGACGGCAGTGCAGGTGTCGCCGTCGAACGGCCCGAGCCAGTGGCAGGAAGATTACGAGGCGCAGGCCCGGCAGTCGCGCCGCATTGTTCCGGCCGAGGCGGCGGAATGAGCTCGGTCGCGTCAGCGCCGGTTCGCCGCGTCGCGCGGTCGGCGTGGCGCGACGGGAATTTGCGCGACGGCGAGCGTGTGATCCCCGAGGAGACAGCGGTTGCCCTGACCTATAACCGCGTCACCCACGCGGTGATGATGGCCACGCCGAGCGACCTCGAAGACTTTGCTGTTGGGTTCAGCCTGACCGAGGGGATCATCGCCGATCCCGACGAGATCGAGGTGCTGGATGTCGTGCCGGCAGACGGAGGCATAGAGTTGCGCATGTGGCTCGCCGAGCCGTGCGGCGACGCCTTCGCCGATCGCCGCCGACATCTTGCCGGACCGACCGGCTGCGGGCTCTGCGGCATCGAAAGCCTCGAACAAGCGATGCGGGCGCCGCCGGTCGTGACCAGCGATCTCTGCATCGCCGCCGACATGATCCATGCCGCGATCGCCGCGCTGCCCGCCGCGCAAAACCTCAACCGCGAGACCCGCGCAGTCCATGCCGCGGCATTCTGGGAACCGGGTCGCGGCCTCGTTGCGCTGCGTGAGGATGTCGGCCGTCACAACGCGCTCGACAAGCTTGCGGGCGCGCTTGCCCGCGCCGGCGTTTCGGCGGCGCGCGGTATCGTGCTGCTGACCAGCCGTGTTTCGGTCGAGATGGTACAGAAAGCGGCGATGATCGGCGCGCCCATCGTTGTCGCGGTCTCGGCGCCGACGGCGCTCGCGCTGCGCACCGCGGAAGCCGCCGGCATCACCCTCGCCGCGATCGCCCGCGATGACGGGTTTGAACTCTTCACCCACCCCCGCCGCATCGAGGTCAAGGTCGCCGAGCATGTCGCCTGACAAGCTCGTCTACATGGCGAACCAGATCGGCAAATTCTTCGCCAGCCAAGGCGAGGAGAAGGCCGTGCCGCAGATAACCGATCATCTCGTCAAGTTCTGGGACCCGCGGATGCGCAAGGCGATCCTCGCCCATCTCGCCGAGGGCGGCAGCGGCCTCGATCCGTTGGTCAGGAAGGCTGTGGAACATCTGCCGGCGTGACTTGTCCGCCGGAATCCGGTCCCTCTCGTCGCGCCGCATCCCACATCAGCCGCGGATCAAAGGTCTCCGCCGCGAACATGGTCAAGATGACGACGCCGCAAAAGGCGAGGGCGCCGACCCCGGGTTCGATCGTGATAACCGAACCGAAGATGACCAATGCGCCGAGCAGCGACTCCATAAAAATGTCGATCATCGACCAGCGGCCGATAAAGCGGACGATGTGGTACAGCCGGGTCCGGTCCCGCAGCCACCCGGCGCGCCCGGTCTGTGTGGCGATCAGCATGGTCGAGAGGCCGATCAGCTTGAGCATCGGCACCGCGACGCTGGCGAAGAACACCAAGGCGGCGAGCGGGTATTGGCGCGCCTTCAGCAATTCCTCGACGCCGCCCAGGATTGTACTTGGCGCGCCGGCGCCGAGTTGCATCACCGTCAGGACCGGATAGTAATTCGCCGGTATGTAGAGAACAGCGGCCGCGATAATCAGCGCCCAGGTCCGCGCGATGCTGTCCGGCTTTCGCGCATGCAACGCGCTCTCGCAACGCGGGCAGCGATGGTCCTCGGGCCGGGGTACGCTGACGAGACCGCAGGTCTCGCACCCGATCGCGCCGGCAAGATTGCGCGGCGGGTTTCCGGCGAGGTCTTTGTCGTCGAGCCGCTCCCACGCCGCCTCGCGATCAAAGGCCGACTCCATCCAAACCAGAACAAAGGTGAGGGCGAGCAGCGCATAGACCCCGGCTGCGAGACCGATCGTCACCAGATCGCCGAGCTTGACGTAGGCGACAAACACCCCAAAGACGAAAACATCCATCATCGACCACGGGCGTAGCTTTTCGGCGAGCGCGAATATCCGGCGCAAATGGCGGGGCGGGGCCGCCTCATGCGATCGGACCAGCACGTAAAAGGCGCCGAGCAGCCTGCCAAACGGCGCCACCACCGTAACGAACACCACCACGGCCGCGAGTTCGGCCATGTTCCGGTGAACCAGCTCTGCCGGTCCCGAAAACAGATCGGCGATGTGCGCGATACCGGCTTTTTGCACGCTCATCAGCTGCGTCGAGCACATGACGATCAACAAGATGAGAGCCGTAACGGCCAGGGCGATGATGTGGTCCAGGCGATGGCTTGAGACGTGGCGCAGGATTGTCGGGCATCGGGTACATTGTGCCGTCGTGCCCGCGGCCAAGGCGGGAACCGTCTGCAACAATCCGCAACCCGGACATTCCCGCAAATGCGGCCGCGTCATGCTCCGGCCGGCAGACAACCGCCTTGCCGGCTGAGATTTTGGGCTCATGACAGGAAAGCCCCTCATCGCCCGTCACCCTGTCTCTGGCGCCGTTACCGGGCCCATCGAATACAAATGGCTACGCCGTTAGTCCGGTAAAGCTGAGATCAAGTAAAGCGTCTCGATCATGTCGCTCGGCTTGCCATTGAATGTCTGATTGAAGATCGGGACGATTTCGCCACTCCGGTAAATGTGGCTGAGGGCCGTGTCGACGGCCAGGCGGAAATCCTCGTCGCCGCGCGGCAACGCCAGCGCGTAGGGCTCGATCGTCAGGTAAATTTGAGCGATCCCAAGCTT